>OHAG01001729.1_pt1 | contig 13381 bp, 18 predicted proteins | sample 1577081 | NCBI WGS metagenome assembly OHAG01 (sample SAMEA3541513, study PRJEB24748) | human gut metagenome | biome: human gut; feature: human-associated habitat; material: faeces | place: China | collected 2012
ATTTTGCACAAAATTTTTCCCCCAACCGCATATATTTTTGTGCAATCTGCTAGTGCCCACAAATAACAATACCCACACCCCTGCCGGGTAGGGGAGTGGGTAAGATCTAGTAATGATTATGAAATATAAACGCTATTACACAAACAACGAACACATTGTAAACGTTGGAATCTGAAGGGCGATCTGCGTTACTCCTGTCAAATTGACATATGCACCTGTGTCGGGTAGTGTAACGTTTTGAATGGAGAGGTCCGTACCTTTAATCATCATTTGGCAGTTGATCTTGTGGAATCCTCCATCACCCACGACATACCCTGTCGTCATAGTTTGACAAGCCATAGCGATATCATACGGGCGACCGTATTTTGTCGAAAGCGTACCAATACTATACGTTGTGTCACCCTTAATTGTTTGTGATGCACAAGTAACGGTTAGTCGCTGGTCGTCTGCTTTTGCCAGTGTCCAGGTATTTGCATAAATGCACTCAGAAAATCCACCCCATGAATATTTTGTGGCAATGCCAGCGGGTGCAAGCTCAATGCTGTTGTATGCAAATTGCGCGGCATAGGTGCCCGTTTTAATAGCGCTTACAATAGCGCCCGCAAGTAACTGATACCCTGCATCATTGGGGTGAATGTTGTCGGACGAAAACAGTGTATAATTGTGCATGATCTGCTCACATCCCGGCAGGTATGCACAGTTGCTCTTACCACATGCGGCATATGCGGGCAGTACGTTATTGGCAATGTTGGCTCTGGCTTGCCTGTCCGGGCTCCATGCAATCATACCAATATGCACAATGGCATTAGGAAAATTTGTTTTGCAGAGCCCTGCAAAAGACGCAATGTCTGCCGTGATTGTGTTGCCGCTGTAGTTGTTATCATTGTACCCACCGAAAACATAAATATCGGTGATTTCAGCCGGGGCCGGGATTGTGGGTAATACGGACGTTACAAGGTCGGCAAATTTGTAGCCAACCCTAGAAAAACCATACCCTCCTTGACATGCTTTGTAATAATCGCCCGTTGCAAGGCCCAGAATTTGCGGGACTTTTTGAGCCCATCCCATGCCAGGACTTACACCGGCCCCCTCTCCCATTGAATAGCTGTCACCGACAAATAGGTACTTTTTTGGGCGTGCAACGTCATGCAGCTTGTCAATATCGTTTTGGAGCTTTGTATCTGCCTGCTCGCGGGCAGTCTGCTCAGCCTTGATAGCCTGTTCGCGGGCAGTCTGCTCTGCCTTGATAGCCTGTTCGCGGGCAGTCTGCTCTGCCTTGATAGCCTGTTCGCGGGCGGTTTGCTCAGCATTGATAGCCTGCTGCAGCTGTGTGTCTGTGTTCTCACGGGCGGCAATTTCGTCAGCAATCTGCTGTCTTGCGGTGGTGTCCTTAACATGGTATGGGACCGCGTCAATGTTCATTTTATCGAAATCTGCCATGGGTAACCTCCTTACTTAGAAGCTGCGGCGTGTGTTGCGGTCGTAATTGTAATGGTTTCCGTCGAGGGGGTATATTCTACAGTCACTCGGGAAAGCTTTTCGACCTCCTTAACTTTTTTCAGTGCCTCATTTGCCGTGGTTGCGGCATTAGCGGCTGCTGTGTTGGCGCTCTGTGCGTTGCTGCGGGCAGTGGGGTCTTTAACGGTAATATCCTGGCCGCCCAGATTAAAAGTAGTTACATCAGGCATAATAGTTACCTCCCTGTAATGGTGATGGTTTGGTCCTTGGGGCTGTACACATGTACATCCCCGCCGTATATGGTGCTTGCCGCACTGGGCGGGAATCCTAGGTTAATACTTGTATCGCTGGCCCGGTACCACGCAGTGGGCATATTGAACAGTCGGGAAATAAGGTCAACCACAGATACTTCGATACAGTTTGTGCCAATAACCACAAGCGACGTCTGCGGGATGGGTTGGGGGTTTGTGCAAAGGATATCACCAACAAAAAACACACTGTTTGCGGGTAATTGTTCGGTGGCAGCCTGCCCGTTTTCCTGCTGCGGGGCTGCCGTAATAGCATTTTTGAGCGGGTCAATAAAATTTTGTAACGTAAATACGGGTGTCCAGTAGTCGGCATTGGTGATCTGCACCCCCTGGGGGACGGGCTTAACGGAAAGATATGCAGTGCCGTCCTGCGGGTCCAGAACCAGGGTGTTTTGCGCGTACTGGCTGGTGATGTCCCACTTAATGGGATCCGCATACTTAATTGTATTGAGGCTAACAAAATTTGCAAGTTTCCGATTGAATTCATTAAGTGCCTCAATAATCCAATCCAGGTTCATATCATGAAAATTGGTATAGGGTGCCTTGTGAATCGGATAAATGTCATTCATTCGCTTTCGCTCCTTAATATACCAGCAGGCAAAAGTTTGCCTGAATATCTGCAACGATCTTATTTACCGCGTTTTTGGCGGCAAGGGCCAGCTCCTTGGCAATCAGGTCTTGCGGGTCTTTGCCAGCCCGGCCCTTTTCGGCCACCGTGTCTTTGTACTCATCTTGTGCCTTGGTGGTCCCGTCATTGGTGGTTGTCTGGTCGTCGGTGGTTGTGTCGGTGCCGGTGCTGGTGATCTTGTTACCGGTGCCCAGGGTGGTGGTACTCTTTTCGGCGGGCACAAAGGTCCCGCTGTCAAAACCCGTCACATCCCTGGTAGTGTTGTCGCTGCCATTATTCTGGCCGATGGTGGTAAGGTCAGGGGTGCGGGTGGTTTTGCCTGCCACCACGTTTTTGCTGCTGTTGGTGCCGCTGTTGGTCCCCTTGTGCTCCACGGTCCTGGTGCGATCATCGGAGGCCAACACGTCATAGTCAAGGCCCAGGGCTTTTGCATACCGGGTCCAGCTGGGCAACATGGTTTCGGAAAACACACCCAGGGCCCTTTTCATCGTGGGCCCGTCGGTATAAAGTACCTCCAGCTCCAACGTATCAAATAGCAGCTGGTTACATACCGCCTCTTTTGATACGCTGTCAGGGACTTTAAGGTCATCGAATAGTGCCGGGTATCCTGCTATTAACCCGTTAAAGCTTAGTGTTGCGTGCATTGTTGGTCACCTCCTGCATGCCGGTGTCGGGTGGGAATCTCCAATCAACCCACAGCTGCGATCTGTCAATCCCAAAAAGCTTGTGGACCCGCTCGCAGCTGCGCTGCAAGCTGTCCAGCCACAGCGACGCTTTTGCCGCCGTTTCGACATTGTTCGAATTGACCTCATCGGTCAGCATGCGCTCTTTTTTGCTTGTGTTGGTGTTGGGGATACCGACTTCGGTATCAAAAAGCGCCTTGATGGTTTTTAACGCGGTCAGCAGCTCATTGGTAATAAAATTGCCTTTGAGGTCAGAGGAAAAGTACATCCACGGGGACTGCCCAGAGGCCCCGGTCTTGGAGGCTTTAAGCAAAGACGAATCGACGAAAACAGCGGGATTACCCTGCATGATCTCGTCAAACATTTTTTTGAAAGATTCTGCGCCCGCCTTGTTGCCGGCAGCAAACACATATGCAAGCCGGCTGTTGATTAGATTACTCTGGATGGTCTGGGCGGCAAGGGCCATCATGTCCCCGTAATATGCTACAATGTCCACCATGCCCCTGTAGTCAGGCTGCAGGTTGATGATCTCGCACTGCCTGCCGATCTGCAAATACGGGCTGCCCTTAATAAAGGGATTTGCCACAATGGAGTGTGTCGGGTTGTAAAAGATATTGATACCGGTAAGCCCCATGCGATCATATACCAGGCCGTACCGATCAGTGTTAAATACCGTCACACCGCCGGAACCAAATACCAGGTATTGCAAGCGGTTACTGGGCCAGGTGTCGGGGAGTGTCCACCGGACCATAGACACGGCTTCCAAAAACAGGTATTTTCGGAAATAGTATGACAGGTTGTTGCCCTTAGTGTGCATGACGGACGGTGTCACCGGTGATACATGGGCATTGATCTGCTCGTAACTGTAGGGTGCCGTCATAACAGCTTGCCCCCCTTTGCCATCTTAAACAGCAGCCACACCGGCAGCTTGCCGGAAGGCCACGGACCCGGCCCAGGACCCGGCCCGGGGGGATTGCTTGCATCCCATTCGACTTCCCAAGTTCCCACCTGGTTCGGAATTCCAAGAATAGCGGAGGGGTCTGATCTGTTCGCGGTCCCATAGCCGCCTACCCAGTATTCCCAGTGGGTGTGGATTCCGGTTACATTGCCCGTCCGGCCCTGCTCGCCGATATACTGACCCCGGGTGATTGTTTCGCCGACCTTGTGAATCTGCCGGGCAAAATGAGCAGCAAGCCAATAGCTGTTATCGCTCATCTTAACTACGATGTAGTTGCCCCAGGAATCGTTGCCAGTTGTGCCGCCTTGCCATGTATGGGCTGTTACGACCGTACCGGCCATTGGTGCATATGCTTTGTGATCTTTATGCACCGTGTCAATGCCGCCATGGTAGCTGCCGTCGGAGTATGCGGGGTATGCCGCCGATACCCTAATTGGTGATACCCCTGTAATACATTGCTTATATACTGCCATTGTTTGGCACCTCCTATTCCAGAAAAAAGCCGTTGCGCATAAAGCTTTTGACGCTGTCGATCTCTGCGGCCGTTGCCGGTAAGGCAAGGTCAGGGTCATCCACCATGATAAAGCCCGGAATCGTGGACAGCTGCACACGCCGGCACAGCGGCCGGCCATGGTCCTCGTTGTTATCCTCCACGATAATTTTAAACCGGGCCACCATGTAGGGCGCCATATCAAAAGCGATTGTAGACCCTGTAGCGCCTTTGCTTGCGACATCCGCATTAGTTGCTTGTGCTGCATTTAAAATACCGTTTCCGACGTCCGAAAAAGTACCGCCGGATAATGCCGCTTGTAGACCTCCAAACGCTGCAGCAATACCGGTTTGTAAAAGCCCACCACTGCCGGAGGGGATACCAAAGTTAATATTTGACAGCTGCACCGACACACCTAGTTTTGCGGTTGTCTCGTGCACCAGCTGCTTATTGTCGGTAAATATGCGCATAACGCAGTCCCCGGTAAAAAGGTCCGTCACATATTGTATAGATAATGTGGCAGCTCCCCACAATTTAGAGGCATCAAGGGGTATCACTCCAAAGGGCTGCAAATAAATAGTGTAATCCGTGTAAGGGGCAACATTGCAATACTCGCCACGATTTGCCGCCTGGGGGTGCTTCGGAACAGTCACACTTACCGATTTTTTAAAGTTGTTGTTATCTTCGCCCAAAATCCACCCGGGGACATCCACAGACCACCACCCGACATCAATCTTAGCCACAAGCGGCAAATGCGCGGTGAGTTCAGCGATGTCAAATGGAAAATAGTTGCAACTTACAATATACTGATACGGATTGAAAAGGACCTTTGTCAAATTGTCGCTGATTTCGGAATTATCAATACTAAGGTATGATACATCAGTCAGCAATTTTGCAGATAGTTTTTTAGCGTTTCCGGGGGTCATAACTACATAGGTTATAGCTCCGATAGAGTTGGCATTTTTGGCAATAAACCCTAACACGAAAAAACCACCGCTGATTGTTTCAGCGAATCCCCCTTGAAAAGAGGTGGTTACGCTCTGCACTTTGGCTGTCGCCGGGTAAAGGCCATCCGAAATGGTGCCATCATACTTGGCGGACGACCGTACAACATACTCGGTAGCGCTGCTGATCTGATCCCGGTAACTGGCCAGGGTGTCAACGGTCAAGGATGCAATCCAGCGCGCGTCAGAATATGTCCAGTTTTTAATCCAGTAGTACCGGCCAAAGATGGGGATACTGCAATAATTGTACCCGGTGGGGTTGCTCTCTGTAGCAATCTTAATTTCGGGGTCAATGATGGTACACGGGGCTTTAAGGTTGATCTCAAACGACTGCCCACCGGTGGGCAGCTTGGTGCTGTTTGAGCGCTTGGTGATCTGGTAAAATATTGCCTGCATGCTGCGCACCTCCTTATAAAATAACCGGCAGGCAATGCCCGCCGGTGCCGGTCAGGACTTAGAGGGGTCTGCGTCCTTGTGCATAGTGGTTTTGAGGGTGGTGGCTTTGGCTGCGCGGCCCTCGCTGGGCGCGGTCACGTCGCCCAACGTCATCAAAAACAGGACGGCATTTTCGGTAAAATCATCGTACCAGCTCCAGCCGTAATGGTACCAGAAATTGGTATACAGGCCGCGCGCGTTCATCGGCGTGGGGACGACGCGGGACAGCTTCGGAGTGTACCCGATTGCATCCCAGTCCAGCAAGCACCCAAACACATTGGTCAGCTGCACAGCGGCATTTTTGGTTGCCACGCCGGCGGTACTGGTAATAACAGGGGTCGCCGAAATCTTTTCGCGGTCGTTGATGTCCTGCCAGAACGTGACCTGTTCCGCGTCACGGTACCGGAGCATGTCATCGTGGAATACCTCCGGAATAACGCGGGCATCAATCTGGCTCTGGGTGCCGCTGTACAGATACAGGTGCTGGCGATCATACGGGGTATGCCGCATAATGTTGTAAGTCTTGCTGCCGATCGTCCAGTTCTGGTGCCAGTTGATCGTGCGTTCTTTCATCAGGCGGGAAATGTCGTTGATACGCCCGTATGCAAACTTAGCAAATCCGGGGAAATTGGCCTCTTTGTACACGTCGGCAACCGTGAGCGTGGTGCCCTGCTGGGCGTTGTACTCATCCAGCAGGTAAATAACGCTTTTGGGGCTGGTGACAGTCATGCCGGTAAGGTGATTTGCCATCAGGTTGTTAGCAAGGTTGCGCCGGTCGGCCTCGATCTGGTTGGACAGATGGAGCACAAAAGAGGACCAAAACTGTGCCAGTTCCTCCGGCCCCTTAAATGCCGCCTGCATTTGAGTGTCAGCCTGGGTGTACACGCGGCTATAGTTGGTCTGACCATAATAGTTGGTCTGCAGGACCTGGGGCTTGTGTACCTCGTACATGTCGACGCTATCGCCATCTTCCAGGGCCCAGGCTTTATCCGTCACGGGGTCAGAATCGCAAAAATTGATCTTGCGAACGTGGTTGGTCCAGTCGTCGCCGGTAACCTGCAGGCGCTTCATCGGCGCGTCATAGGGCCGGACCGCAAAAATAGTGCGGCCCAGCACCTGGCTGATTGCCTTGGTGTAGTTGTCGGGGCCGGTCAGCAAAGTGGCCTGCGCGACAGATACAAAACTTGAGGTGTCCACGATGGGAGACGTGGGCTCCTGGCCAGTTGCCATCTTGTTGATCTCGGTCAAAATTGCGGCAATGTCCGCAAAACTCATACCAAGCGGCATCTTATTTCACCTCCTGCCCAAAAGTGGGGTCAATAATCCGGGCCGTCACCGTGCTTGCATCGGCTGCGGGCTGCTGCTGGATACCAAGGCCCAGCGCGTTGGCCTGCATGGTCTGGGTCATGGTCTGCATTGCCTGGGTGGTGGACTGCTGACCCTGCAAAATCTGCTGCAGCAGAGCTTCAAGGCCATCATACTGGCCGACGGGCTGCGGGGCGGGCTGCGGTGCGATCTGCTTGGCGGGCGGAGCCGCCAACGGCGGGACCTGCTGCGGGATAGCAGGATTCTGCACAGCTGCGGGGGCCGTCTGCGTGGGCTTGTCCATGGCCTCAATCTCGGCTTTGGTGTACCCGGCCATGGCAAGGGCCGCTTTTTCACTGATTTTCAACTTTTGTCGCCTCCATAATAACGTACGTGTCATGTGCCAGGCACTTAATCACCTGGTCTTTGTCGCCCTTGGTGACGGGGCCCACGGCACAGCACTGCCGCGTTCGGGCATCGTTGGCCCAGTCACTGTAGTAGCCCAGGCCCAAACGGGTGCACAAGTCAGCCAGCAAGTATGCACGTTCGTTCGTAATCGACTGGGCAAAAATAATATAGCATCCCATGGCGATCACCCTTTTTTAATGTCGTCCAAGGCCACACGCATTTCAGTAATAGCTGCCGTGTTTTCTTTGACGACCGTGTTGCACTGATACCACATCAGCAAAAATGCCGCGATCGGAAAACCCACGTTAGAAATAGCCTGTAAAACAGTGTTAGCATCCATTTTGTGCACCTCCGTAAAAATATGAATAGAATAAAATCCCCGGTTCTTGCGCTGGCTGACGCCTGCCCGCCCCTTCTGGGGGCTGCCTTTGGGCACCGGGGATTATCTTTATTATATTCGATTGTTGGATAAAGTCAAGTGGCGCTGCAGTATTCCCGGAAAAATATTTCATCCGAATACCGCTCAAACTCAATTTGCCGCTGCAGATATGCGGGCCAGATATACCCATAAGCGGCCCGGAATCGTTTCCGCTCATAGTCGCCGGTGCCGTACATTGGCATTTCGCCGGAGCGGTGCCGACATACATAATAAACGGGTTTGCTTTTGTGCTCATAAATGCAGCACCGCCCGATCTGCACAAGTGGGTAATATTCGCGCAAGGGACGGGACGCCACAAGGCTTTTTTCCTCCGCGCTGTACTGGTTTTCGATTGCTGACCGGTAAAAGTCTGTTCCGCTCATGGACCGGTACAGGGCCGTATTTGCTTTTTCCTTGGCGATCGGACTGTCCACCAAGTCAATCAGCAGAATGCCCTTGTCTTTTAGCAGCTTAACGCGCTCTTTTTTGCCGATCATCTTTTCTACCATGTCGGTGATATCCCATTGCATATAGTAAGGGTTTGCCATGCCCACGGCATTCGACATGCACAACAGCGTGATGGGTTTTTGCCCTTGCAATTCGCGGTTACGGTTGACCGTTTCGTATATGTTCGCCAGGCCCACACCCTCACCGCGCCGGTAATAGTCGGATTCCTCCTTTTGGTACTCATCCAGGATTATAATGTCAGTATTGGGGCTCGAAAAGCCACGGGTGCGGGCCATCGTGACAACATTGCCAAGTACCCCCGACATCTGCGCCGGTCGAATAGGGACCCCGGTGTCAGTATAGGCCCCTGCGTTGCCCACCTCATACATGCCCGCAATTTTGGACATTTTGAAAGGTGCATAATGTGTATGCAGGTCATTATTTAAGGGGGACCATGGCCACATAAGCGGCGATGAGCAAATCAATTCCGCCTGCTGTGGCGTGCGACGCAAGTACAAAAACTCTTCCTCTTTTTCGTGCACGTGCTTGAGGGCTCCATACGTTTTGCCGGTGCCGCGCCCGCCCCAGATAAAAATGATGGGGGCCCCGGTGGATAGAATGCCGTCATCCTCTGAAAAGTTGGGCCAGCCCTCGTCTGTATAAAGCTTAATCATCAAACTACCTCCATGATCTTATACCCCAGTATCTTGGCATACTCGTCGGTGATACCCAAAGTATAGGTATTGTCACAGATACATAGGTTGCGGGTTATGTGGACCGTGTGGCCGTCAACTACAAAATCTGGGACCTTTGGGCGATCATTATAAATGACCTGGTTACCAGCTGCCAGGCAAAACGTAAAGCCTGGCTTAAAGGCATCAAAGCCACCCCAGAGGGCCAGTTCAAGGCCGCCTTTGCGCTTGCTAACTCCAGCTATTGTGGTTGTAATCCTGCCGCCTTTGGTGTAGGTGGTCGCGTATTTTTTCGCACCCCATGTCATAAACTCGGCGTAACTGCGTTCCTGCTCGTACACACCCATATAGTGCACATGCCCTTTGGGGTCTGTAGCACAGGCACCATTATCTTTTGCAAGCTGTTTCACGGCCTTGTTAAATTCCGTCAAGTCAATGTCACCCATGTACTTGACGCTGTCAGTATCACAGTACACGCCGTTTTTGCCTGCGGCCCATTGTGCGATCTTGAGGCGCTTGCGTGTATGGGCTGTAGTCCAGACGCCCCACTGATATGGCAAAAACAAATGCGGGCAGTGATCGTTATAACTGCCCTCCGGGTCGTCGGTGCATTCGCTCCAAAGTTCATCCGGGTCATCCTCGTCAAAAAGCGTATCCAGCTGCAGGGGATCTTGTGCTGTCATGCCGTAATAACTGTTTAGGTCGCCTTTGGCTTTGACATAATACAAATCTTGACCGGCTACACCTTTTAGGGACGTTTTGCCGGTGTAGCTCTCTTTTACGCAGTCTGTCAAGGGCGCTGGCAGCTTGCCATAATCGGACGTGTATAAGTCCAGCACATTGAGGGCGTCCCAGTCGTATTCCTTGGCAATAATTCTAAAATCAATATCTGTTATGGTGATCTCGAAATGATCTGCGGACAGCAGGCGGCCGTTGTCGTTTATGTACCCTTCACAATGCCGGACCTTTGCCAACGGTATGTAGGGGAATCCCCACCACTTATACCGTTGCCGTAATCCTTTGATCTGCAAGCGCATCAGGCAGGCTTTGCCGTGCCGCATACATTGCATAAGCCGCTGCACGGTGGCCGGCTCCTGCCGAAATGGCGACATCGGGAAATAGCATTCGCATTGCACCGCGGGGTAGGCGCTTGACATATCGACGGACCCGACGTTCTCAAGATGCAGCCCAACATAATACCGATTTGCATGGGTGTCACCGCCCCGGAATGCTTCGCGCAACATCTGGTACAGTTCCCATGACGGCAGCAAGCGCTTGACCCGGTTAATGCCCCACTTGTACATTGCCTGCCGCGCCATGCGCCGGACGTATCCGGTTCGCGTCAATGGCAAAGTATACAGGTCGTCCCCGTCGCGCTCCATCTCAATTAGCAAGCACTCTACAATGCACCGCACATCATTGATACAGTATGCCAATTCGGTGGAGGTCAACGGGGTCCAGGGGTACCGGACTTTGGAGTAGTCAAGGGTGCCTGTTAATTTTGCATGTGGAGCACCCAGCTGTTTGCCCCATGCGTCAAGGGACAGATTGCTGTGTCGCATACTGCACCGGTATTCTATTGCGCGGTTGTCACATTTCAAAACTCGCCGGGGCTTGCTGGCAAACACTTCACCGGGGCCGAAATCCAGCACCCCGGACAAGTACTGAAACTCATGCGCCAGGTTATGCACATACATACAGAGGTACCAGGCACCTTGCGGCCCACTATTGGCCCGCAAGTAGTCACTGATCGTGTCGGTAAAATGCAGCCATTCTTCCCACGTCCTGCCGATGATCGTGACATCCAGGCCTAGCTGACATTGCCAGATATACATGATAGTGTGGGGGTTGCCGTCTGCATCGGCACAAACTCGGCTGGTCTCAATATCAAACGCGCACGGCATATTAACATATAAACGCTTTTTGTTGGTCTTGCGCTTTTTGCCTTTAGTGTGCTTGCAGTCCAAGTGCTCCATAAGCCAGGGCACGGGATTGTAATTACAAGCCTCCACCAAAACCTCCGCGCAGGTCGGCAGAGCTGCTGCCGTCGCTATAGTCCCAGTCTTTGCCATAACTGACCTCACCTTGCTGCCACTTGACAAAATCGTCAATGCTGACATTATAGCCGCCTTTTTCGCGCCAGTACATGACTGGCTGATCTGACGGATAATAGTACACACCGGAGGCTTTAACGATCTCCCACCATTCTGACAGGGCCGTGTACTGATCTTCGGGGACTTCGGACACGTCGATGCCTCCGACTTTCATTTTTTCGGCAAATTCCTCACGGGCTCCGCCCACAGTGGACCCCTTGGCGCGGACAAACCGCGCAACATCGGCAAGGGCTTGCTCCAATGCTTTGCGATCTCCGCGCATTGCTTTGATGGTAGGGAAGCCTCCGGCAAATTCTTTATAAATGTCACTCGTGCTGCTGATGGGGTCCTTTGACAGTCGCTTGATACGTTTCTGGGCAATGTCACGCAATCGCGTGTATTCTTTGCGCATCTCACTATCTGGCCAGGATTCCAGAGCATACGGGGTATATAATTCGGGGCCATATTTAAGGGTGGCTCTTGCTTTGGCTGCACCTACGGCCATGCTTCTCACGTTCCTTTCTGTCCAAAATCATCAGATACCAGTCTAGGGGATCTGTTTCAATGCCCAAGTACCTAAACAGGGCCCTGGCCCAGTCGGAACAAAAAAACTTCACGTCCTTTTCGATCACTCCGCTGTATACAATGGCCATTGCAAGGGCCTCTATAGGGTCTTCACTTTCCAGCAGTATGGACCTGTTAATGCTTTTCATGATGATCTCCTAACAAAAAGGCCACAGCACTTAGTGCTGTGGCCACCGGTCAAATTAAACCAGGTTCAGGGACAGGACCTGACCCTTCTTGGTGCTGATCAGCACGGGCTTGATCTTCACAGGTTCGGCCCAGGTGTCCGGGGTGCCCAGCAGCGTAAACATGCGTTTGAGCGACTGGTAAACACCGACGGACACACACGCGTACGACTGGCCGTCCTCCGTGATGAGGACGATACGCGGGGCGATCACCTTGTCCTCCGGTGCATCCTCCTTGCTGACCTCCACGCATTCCACGGACACATGCACCAAGGACAGTACCTCGTTGACGTGCTCTTTCAGCTTGTTGACGGGGTTGCTTGTCGCGTTATAAAACGCAACTGCTGCAGAGCGGTCAGTAAGATTCATGTCGGTGTACCCAAGACCGGTATTCATCACATCAGCCACCGTCATAGCGGTACCAGTGTTTTCGGATTTGGTCATTGCTTCAGACATAATACAAAACTCCTTTCATTTGGCCCTGTCATCATCAGTACCGGGCGGGCGGTCCCGGTAGACGGCCCGGAGGGCCGTTTCGACTAATGCTGAAAAATTTGTGCATATTTTCTGTACATCTTTTCGGCCCCATCTCGTACAAGGGTAGCACCCCGACGCATTAAACATACCTCTGCACTGTTGCCTTTAAGCAATTCAACTTGTTCAGCGCAATGACTAAGAGCTTGCCGGTACCCAGACAGCCACGAGCGATCATTAGCAACTCTAATAGCGTTCTCGGAATCCTCATACTCGCAGCACGTCACATGACCATCCGGGTGGATTTCAACGATAAACTTGCGCATTTCCATCTGTCACATCTCCTTAAAGCTCCATTCGGCATTCAAAGCCTCTTCAAAATCGGGGTTGCTGCCGTTACATGCTTCGGTGGCATAGTCGTCAATGTAGTGGACATCTTCCACCAAGTAGGCACCATCAGCATCACGGTCAAGGAACCCGGCATTCAGGTACTCTTCGACGAAATCCATGCCGGTGTTATTGTCATACATATGGACCTCTGCAGTATGGCCCAGTGCGTCTTTAATAATCATGGTAATTATCTCCTTTCATCCAAGGGCTGATCTGAATGGGCCCGGTCGGGCCATCCGGTGTGGCCTCTTTCTTGGTACAATTATAGTGTACCACATTCTATAGTACATATGTTGCTATATAACATTGTAACCGTGCAAATATTGCTACATTGACCCACTCCCCTCCCCATCCGGTGCTATAGATGTGGTCACTAGCAGATTGCACAAAAATATATGCGGTTGGGGGAAAAATTTTGTGCAAAATGCTATTACGTGTCCC
>OHAG01001754.1_pt1 | contig 13196 bp, 8 predicted proteins | sample 1577081 | NCBI WGS metagenome assembly OHAG01 (sample SAMEA3541513, study PRJEB24748) | human gut metagenome | biome: human gut; feature: human-associated habitat; material: faeces | place: China | collected 2012
AACCAATGACACGGGGATTTTCAGTCCCCTGCTCTACCGACTGAGCTACAGAGGCGCACCGGACGATGATTATTATACCCGAAATTCTGGATTTGTAAAGAGGAAAATGCAAATTTTTTCGAAAAAAATCAGACTTTTCTTGAAAAATGCGTCCGGACGATAAATAATAGAAGTGGATTTTTGATGTTCTCCGGCCGGGCCGGGCCGACGGCGGGGGATGAAACGCAAAATTGACATTGACAACAACCTATGGTTTAATAGAAAACTAGAAAACGATTCGGCCGGCAAAGGGTACGGGGCGTATCCGTGCAGACCGGGAGGGTGAACATGGCAAGAAAACAGGAATACGGTAACGAGAGCATTACTTCATTAAAGGGTGCGGACCGCGTCCGCAAGCGCCCGGCGGTCATCTTTGGCTCGGACGGTGTGGAGGGCTGCGCCCATTCGATCTTTGAGATCGTCTCCAACTCCATTGACGAGGCTCGCGACGGCCACGGCGACACCATCAACGTGACCCGCTGCAAGGACGGCAGTGTCATCGTCGAGGACTTTGGCCGCGGCATGCCCGTGGACTGGAACAACGGCGAGGGCCGCTACAACTGGGAGCTGCTGTTCTGCGAGATGTATGCAGGCGGCAAATACGGCGAGGGCGAGGACAACTACGAGTTCAGCCTGGGCCTGAACGGTCTGGGCCTGTGCGCCACCCAGTATTCGTCTGCCTGGATGACGGCCGACATCTACCGCGACGGCTATCATTATCATCTGGACTTCAAAAAGGGCGAGAACGTCGGCGGCCTGCAAAAGGAACCTTATAAGGGCCGCCGCACCGGAAGCATCATCCACTGGAAGCCGGACGACGAGGTCTTCACCGACATCGACGTGCCCGGCAGCTATTACAAGGATGTGCTGCGCCGTCAGGCCGTCGTCAACGCGGGGCTGACCCTGAACTTCACCGACGAAAAGGAGAAGGACCCCGCCACCGGCAAGGCCTGGAAGGAGAGCTGGTGCTACGAGCACGGCATCGCCGACTACGTGGCCGAGACGGCGGGCGAGGACACCCTGACCCCGGTGTTCAGCTGCGAGAGCGAGGCCACCGGCCGCGACCGCGAGGACCAGCCGGAATATAAGGTAAAGATGAGCGCGGCCTTCTGCTTCTCCAATAAGGTGCAGCTGCTGGAATACTACCACAACTCCTCCTGGCTGGAGCATGGCGGCAGCCCCGAACATGCGGTGCGCACGGCCTTCGTCTACCAGATCAACAAGTACCTGAAGGACAAGAATCTTTATAAGAAGGGCGAGAGCGCCATCAGCTTTCAGGATGTGCAGGACTGCCTGGTCTATGTCTCGTCCAGCTTCTCCACCCGCACCAGCTACGAGAACCAGACCAAGAAGGCCATCACCAACAAATTCGTCTCGCAGGCGATGACGGATTTCCTGAAGCACTATCTGGAAGTCTACTTCCTCGAAAAGCCGGAGGAAACCCAGAAGATCTGCCAGCAGGTCCTGGTCAACAAGCAGAGCCGGGAACATGCCGAAAAGACGCGCCAGAGCATCAAAAAGACGCTCTCCACCCAGATCGACCTCGCCAACCGGGTGCAGAAGTTCGTGGACTGCCGCACCAAGGACGCTTCCCGCCGCGAACTGTATATCGTCGAGGGCGATTCGGCTATGGGTGCCGTCAAGCAGAGCCGCGACAGCGAGTATCAGGCCATCATGCCCATCCGCGGCAAGATCCTGAACTGCCTCAAGGCCGACTATGCCCGCATCTTCAAGTCGGACATCATCGTGGACCTCATCAAGGTGATGGGCTGCGGCGTCGAGCTGGGCGGCAAGCACAACAAGGAGCTGGCGACCTTCAATCTGGACAACCTGCGGTACAACAAGATCGTCATCTGTACCGATGCCGATGTGGACGGCTACCAGATCCGCACCCTGGTGCTGACCATGCTCTACCGCCTGACGCCCACCCTCATCAACGAGGGCTATGTCTACATCGCGGAGTCGCCGCTGTACGAGATCACCACCAAAGACCGCACCTATTTCGCTTACACCGAGCCGGAGAAGGCGGCGTTCCTGAAGGAGATCGGCGAGAAGAAATACACCATCCAGCGCTCGAAAGGTCTGGGTGAGAACGACCCGGAGATGATGTGGCTGACCACCATGAACCCGGAGAGCCGCCGCCTCATCAAGGTGCTGCCCACCGATGTGGAGGAGACCGCCCGCGTGTTCGACCTGCTGCTGGGCGACAACCTCGCCGGACGCAAGGAGCACATCGCAGAGCACGGCGCAGAGTATCTGGACGATCTGGATGTGTCTTGATCTCTCCGTCCATGCTGCGCAGTGCCGCTGCTCCTGACAGGAGAGCTGTCGAGCGTGAGCGAGACTGAGAGGTTTATTTAGAGGATAAAAGAAGAATGGCAAAACGAACAACAAAGAAAGCACTCAAGCCGGTCCGCCCGCAGCTGGGCGACGGCGTGGAGATCCTGAATGCGGGCAGTGTGCTGGAAGACCCCATCACCCGCACGCTGGAGACGAACTATATGCCCTATGCGATGAGCGTCATCGTCTCCCGCGCTCTGCCGGAGATCGACGGCTTCAAACCCGCCCACCGCAAACTGCTGTACACGATGTACGGCATGGGCCTGCTCAAGGGGGCCCGCACCAAATCCGCCAACATCGTGGGCAGCACCATGCACCTGAACCCCCACGGCGATGCGGCCATCTACGACACCATGGTCCGCATGGGCCGGGGCAACGAGAGCCTGCTGGTGCCCTATGTGGACAGCAAGGGCAACTTTGGCAAGGCCTACAGCCGGGATATGTCCTGCGCAGCGGCCCGTTACACCGAGGCCAAGCTCGAAGGCGTCTGCGAGGAGCTGTTCCGGGACATCGACCGGGAGACGGTCGATTTCGTCCCCAACTACGACGGCACCACCACCGAGCCGACCCTTCTGCCGGTCACGTTCCCCACCATCCTGGCCAACAACACACTGGGCATCGCCGTCGGCATGGCCTGCAACATCTGCTCGTTCAATCTGGCGGAGCTGTGCAGCACCACCATCGCCCTGATGAAGGACCCTCGGCATGACATCTCCACCACGATGCCGGCCCCGGATTTCGTGGGCGGCGGCCAGATCTTATACGACGAAGCCCAGATGCGGGAGATCTACGAGAACGGCCGCGGCAGCGTCCGGGTCCGTGCCCGTTATAATGTGGTGCCCGGCGAGAACATGCTGGAGATCACCCAGATCCCGCCTACCACGACGGTGGAAGCCATCATGGACAAGATCGCCGAGCTGGTCAAGGCCGGAAAGATCAAAGAGATCAGCGACATGCGCGATGAGACCGACCTGAACGGCCTCAAGCTGACCCTCGACCTCAAGCGCGGCGTGGACGCCGAGAAGCTGATGGCCAAGCTGTTCAAGACCACCCCGCTGGAAGACAGCTTCAGCGCCAACTTCAACATTCTGGTCTCCGGCCAGCCGAAGGTCATGGGTGTGCGGGAAATTTTGAACGAGTGGACGGCGTTCCGGATGGAATGCGTCCGCCGCCGCACTTTCTTCGACCTTCACGGCAAGGAAAAGCGCCTGCACCTGCTTCAGGGTCTGGCCGCCATCCTGCTGGACATCGACAAGGCCATCCACATCATCCGCACCACCGAGGAGGAGACCGAGGTCGTGCCCAACCTGATGATCGGCTTCGGCATCGACGAGGTGCAGGCCGACTATGTGGCCGAGATCAAGCTGCGCCACCTGAACCGGGAGTACATCCTCAAGCGCACCGGGGAGATCAAGCAGCTGGAGAAGGACATCGCCGACCTGAACGACATTCTGGCAAAGCCCGCCCGCATCCGGAAGATCATCATCAAAGAACTGACGGATGTTGCCAAAAAGTACGCCCAGCCCCGCCGCAGCGAGATTTTGTACGACCTGCCGGAGGAGGAGAGCGGCACCGAGGAAGAGGTCATCCCGGATTATCCGGTCACGGTCTTCTTCACCCGAGAGGGCTACCTGAAAAAGATCCCGCCCCAGAGCCTGCGCACCGCCGGTGCTCACAAGCTCAAGGAGGGCGACGAGATCATCCAGCAGGTGGAGACCCGAAACAACGTGGAGGCGCTCTTCTTCACCGACCGGCAGCAGGTGTACAAGGTGCGTCTGAACGAGCTGGAAGACGGAAAAGTGGCGCAGATGGGCATCTTTATTCCGGGCCGTCTGGGCATGGACGAGGGCGAGAACATTCTGGCCATGGTCATCACGAGCGATTATTCCGGCTTCATGCTCTTCTTCTTTGCGAGCGGCAAGTGCGCCAAGATCCCGCTGAACTCCTACGCCACCAAGCTGAACCGCCGCAAGCTGCTCAAGGCCTACTGCGACAAGGAAACGCTGGCGAAGATGGTCTTCCTGCCCGAAGAGACGGAACTTGCCATCCGCACCAGCGCGGGCCGGATGCTGCTGGTGGGCACAGCGCAGATCAGCGCCAAGGCCACCCGCGACAGTCAGGGCGTGGCGGTCGTCACCCTGAAGAAGAACCAGCACATCGCGTCGGTCGTCCCGGCGGAGACGCTGGAACTGGCCAACCCCCACCGTTACCGCGTCCGCAGCCTGCCCGCCACCGGTGCCCTCATCCGCACCGAGGACGAAGGCGAGCAGCTGACGCTTCTGTAAAGGAGACGACGCTATGCAAAATATTGACCTGATCTGTGTCGGCAAGCTCAATGCAAAATACTTTGCAGAGGGCGTGGCCGAGTACCAGAAGCGTCTGGCGGCCTTTGCGTCCTTCCGGATCATCGAGCTGCCAGAAGAAAAGATCGAGGAGAAGAACGCCTCCGATGCGGTGGTGAAAAAGGCGCTGGAAAAGGAAGGAAAAGCCATCCTCTCCAACGTCCGCAAAGGTGCAGCCATCGTGGCCCTGTGCATCGAGGGCAGACAGATCTCCTCGGAGGAGCTGGCCCGCTTTCTGGCCGACCGCGCAGGCAGCGGGGCAGGGGATGTGGCCTTCGTCATCGGCTCGTCCCACGGGCTGGCCGAGGAGGTCAAGCGGGCGGCGGTGCTCAAATTCAGCATGGGCCGCATCACGATGCCCCACCAGCTGGCCCGCCTGGTGCTGACGGAACAGCTCTACCGCGCCTGCACCATCAATGCGGGCATGAAATACCACAAGTGACGGCCCGCAGCGCCTGACCCCCATATTTGAGGGCGCAAAGCATTGACGGAGCGGGCAAAACATGGTAGCATAAAGATATACGGCAGTTGGGAAAGCTGCCGCAACACAACACACGACACGGCAAGCCAGCCGCGGACGGAAAGGATGTTATTACAATGGAACAGAGCGAAAAGACCCTTGATATGATCGTCAACCTCTGCAAGAACCGTGGTTACGTGTTCCCCGGTTCGGAGATCTATGGCGGTCTTGCCAACAGCTGGGATTACGGCCCGCTGGGCGTCGAGTTCAAGAACAACGTCAAGAAAGCATGGCTGAAGAAGTTCGTGCAGGAAAGCCCCTACAACGTGGGCCTGGATGCAGCCATCATCATGAATCCGCAGACCTGGATCACCACCGGTCACGTGGCGGGCTTCTCGGACCCGCTGCTGGACTGCCGCGCCTGCAAGGCACGTCACCGTGCCGACAAGCTCATCGGCGACGAGCACCCCGAAGTGAACGTCGATGCCATGAGCTTTGACGAGATGGACCAGTTCATCGCCGAGCATGAGGACATCGTCTGCCCCGTCTGCGGCAAGCATGACTTCACCCCCATCCGCAAGTTCAACCTGATGTTCAAGACCGCCATCGGCGTGACCGAGGATTCCTCCTCCACCTGCTACCTGCGCCCCGAGACCGCGCAGGGCATCTTCGTCAACTTTGCGAACATCCAGCGCACGACCCGCCGCAAGCTGCCCTTCGGCGTCTGCCAGGTCGGCAAGGCGTTCCGCAACGAGATCACCCCGGGCAACTTCACCTTCCGTACCCGCGAGTTTGAGCAGATGGAGTGCGAGTTCTTCTGCAAGCCCAACACCGACCTGAAGTGGTTCGCCTACTGGAAGGACTACTGCAAGAACTGGCTGCTGAGCCTTGGCATCAAGGAAGAAAATCTGCGCCTGCGCGACCACGAGCCTGCCGAGCTGGCCTTCTACAGCCGCGCCACCACCGACATCGAGTACGCCTTCCCGTTCACCGACTGGGGCGAGCTGTGGGGCATTGCAGACCGCACCAACTACGACCTGAGCCGTCATCAGGAGGCCTCCGGCAAGAGCCTCGAGTACTTCGACCCCGAGACGAACGAGCACTACATCCCCTACGTCATCGAGCCGTCTCTGGGCTGTGACCGTGTGGCGCTGGCCTTCCTGTGCGAGGCCTACGACGAGCAGCACCTCGTGGACGCCAAGGGCAAGGAGGATGTGCGCACCGTGCTGCACCTGCACCCCTATCTGGCACCGTTCAAGTGCGCCGTGCTGCCCCTGTCCAAGAAGCTGGGCGACAAGGCGATGGAGATCCGCAACGAGCTGGCCAAGGACTTCATGGTCGACTACGACGACGCCGGTTCCATCGGCAAGCGCTACCGCCGTCAGGACGAGATCGGCACCCCGCTGTGCATCACCGTGGACTTCCAGACCGTCGGCGACGACAAGGTCGAGGCCGACGGCTGCGTGACCGTCCGTGACCGCGACACGATGGAGCAGATCCGTATGCCCATCAGCGAGCTGCGCGACTACGTGGCCAAGAAGGTTGCGTTCTGATTTAGCAGCGTTATAAAGTAAAAACCCTGTCTGCACTGATTGTGCAGGCAGGATTTTTTTAGTTTGTGGAAAACGGTAAGTGGCCGGATGTGAGAACCGAACCGGTTTACCCTACCTTCTCCACCGTCACACTGTTGACGGTGACATTTGCGTCGTCCAGCGTGTGGACGGCGGTGCGCCAGTAGTGGAGCATCTCGGTGGCCGTGAACTCAAAGGTCATTTCGTTGGGGTCGATGCCGGTGAAGTCAATGTCCAGCTTGTAGGTCTCCTGATTGATGAGGCCGTACCGGGCGTAAATATAGCTGTGGTCAAAGCCGCTGCCAGTCAGCGTCACACGGTAGCGCCCGGGGAAAAGCGTCCATTCCTCGGTCATCATCTCGCCGCCGGTTTCCAGCCCTACACTGCCGTCGGCAAAATGGGCGTTGATGAGGTCGGACTTTGTCAAATCCATCGTGTGGGCGGGCACTTCGGGCGCAGGCTCCTCCTCGATGCCGTCGATGGGCTCGACGCTGCCGATCAGGATGCCGTCCAGCCGGTAATAGTGCAGGTCGTAACTGTTCCGCGCCAGCTCGTCCTCGTCGATGAAGGCATAGAGCGTGTCAGCGGAAAGCTCGTTCAGCTCACCCGGCAGCGTGACCGCGGCCAGGTTGCCGTCCATGTGCGCCATGTAGAAGCTGTTCGACGTCCAGCCGTGGTCGGCGGCGAAATCCACCAGATCCCAGAACTCGTCATGCTCAAAGTCAAATGTGGCAAAGGCCAGATGGCTGTACCTGCCACTGGCGGCGATCTGCTCCCACACAGGGTCGGTCAGCAGGGTCTTATTCTCGTAGCGGAAGCCGTAGTAGTGGTAGTCCGTCCAGCGGTTGAACAGCTCCGACCGCTGGCCCCAGCCCTGCGCCACGGCGCAGACTGCCAGCATCAAGGCGGGCGCGACACCGTTATCCCAAAAGCGCAGCACCAACCCGCAGCCAACGGCAGCCAGCAGCATACCTGCCAACCACGCCAGCCGCGCGCAGGACGAGAACATGGCCCAGAAGTTCATCAAAAACTGCGGGATGGGCACGGTGAACAGTGTTTTTCCGTCCACCGTGATGGCGTTTCCGCCCGCGGCAATCAAATCCAGCACCAGCACCACAGCCCCGGCAATGAGCCAGTCGCGGTGGGCGGCAAAGAATTTTTCCGCCTTGCGGGCGTTGCAGACTATGCCGAACACCGCCAGCACCACGGCCAGCGACGTTCCGATGCCTGCATAAACATTCTGCTCCCAGCTTTGCGCCAGCCACGGCACAAACAGGCCGAAGTAATCCGCGCCGCTGAGGTAGCCATTGGAGTAGCCTGCAAAGTTAACAGCGAACGCCCCCAACAGCACCAACTCCGCCAGCGCCGCAGCACAGAACGCTGCAATTGGTGCCAGCACAGCCGCCGGGCCTCGCTTTTGCAGGGCGCGGCGCACCGCGTATCCCACAAGCACAAGACCGACCATCGGCAGATAATAGAGGTGGATGCCTGCGCACAGCAGCCCCATGCCGCCCCAGATAAGGCAGGCGCGGCGGGTCGTGAGCATGAGCTCGTCACTGCGCAGCCAAAGGTAGAGTGCCAGCAGCACAAGCCAGTTGGCGGCCAGCGCCGTGTGGGCAAACATGCGGATCGTAAGCGCCGGAAACAGCACGAGCACGCCCGCGCCCAGCATGCTGCCCCACAGCTTGGCGGTCTGGCCGGGGCTCATGATGATGGCGATGGCGGCCTTGCTCTTGTCGTCCCGGCCAAATGTGGGCTGCACGCCCGCAATGCGGGCAATGACCGCCTGCGCCAGCCCGCCCTGCAGGGCATAGCAGAGCAGACCCCACCAGCCGAAATACTGGAACCGCGTGGGCAGAATCCCGCCCAGCAGCTTAAAGAACAGCGCCGCCAGCGGCAGAGAGTCCGTGAACAGCACACTGGTGCGGAACGGGTAGACCGCGTTGTAATTCGCGCCGATGTAGGGCAGATGCACCGGGCTGCGGCGGAAAAGCTCCCACCCCAGATAGTGCTGGATCGGGTCGGGGCTGAGGCTGTTCAGGATCCAGTCAACGCTCGTCGGGTCAAGCACCCGCACGCCGTAAACAGCCAGAAAGACCAGCACCCCCAGCAATGCGCCGGTCAGCGGCCAGCGGTATTTTTTCAATGCTTTCATCTGACTTTCAGCGGACAAAGGTCGTGGACAGCGTGGTGGACCAGCTCTCGCCCTTCTTCAGGATCGCGGCGCAGGGGCGCTGCTCCCAGTCGATGGGGCCGTTTTCCTCGCCGGGCAGGCTGTGCCACGGCTCAATGCAGATAAAGTGCAACGGCTTCTTGGGCGCGGACCAGATCAGGGTGTACGGGAAGTCGGAGACATCGCAGATGACGCTGCGGCCCGTGTCCTTTTCGATGACAGAAACATGCGCACTGCGCAGGTTGACCATGGCGTGGCTGTCGCTGTCAAACAGGTCGTCGGTCAGTTGGATAGCCTCGACGTTGCGGGCCAGGTAGTAGCTCTGGCCGTTGAGCAGACCGTTGGGCTGAGCACTGACGCAGAGCGGCGACTCGACGCCGTCAAATCGGATCTCGTAGTCCTCGGTGACGTGGCGGTCATCGAAGGGCAGCGCAAAAGCCGGATGGTAGCCGATGCCGAAGCAGAGCTTGTCCTCGACGGGGTTCTCGACGGTCAGCGTGTGGTGGACGGTCTCCCCCTCCAGCGTGAAGGTGGAGCGCAGCACAAAGGCATACGGCCACTTGGGCAGCGTCTCGGCGTTCGCGTGCAGCTCAAACTCCAGCAGATTGTCGGCGTGATGGGTCATCGTGTGCTCGACATCGCGGGCAAAGCCGTGCTGACCGCCTGCGTACTCCACGCCCTTGGCCAGCATTTTGCCGCCGGTCAGCTTGCCTGTGTACGGAAAAAGAATCGGCGCATGACGTTTCCAGACCGCAGGGTCGGCCTGCCAGAGCAGCTCGGCCCCGGTGGACTTATGGATGACACTGACCGGCTCGGCACCGTGGGAGTCGACAGTCAGGCGCAGAATGTCGTTTTCAATACTGTATTGCATGGGGAGTCCTCCTTTTTAAATATACAAATTGTATAGTATACAGACTGGAGATGCTAAAAAGCCTTCCCCCGTGGGGGAAGGTGCTGAACAAAGTGAAGCGGATGAGGGGCAAGTGTGCCGCAGCGACTCGTGAACGGGTGGTGTTGGGAGGCCTGGCCCTCATCAGTCAGCGGGCGGGGCCGCTGACAGCTTCCCCCGAGGGGGAAGCCTTTTTTGTATCAAAGCGGCAGCAGCTGCAGCAGCATACCCGTCGCAGCGCCGACGGCCCAGAGCAGGCCGGTCATGAAAAGATTCTGCTTCCAGCTGGGGTTGACGCGCCAGAGCACAGCCAGGCCGACGCCCGCACCGGCGGTCAGGCCGGCGAACAGGCTGCCGAAGCTGATGGCTCCCTGCACGTAGAGCTGGGCCAGCAGCACGCTGACCGCGCAGTTGGGCACCAGGCCGACCAGCGCCGTCAACATCGGCTGGAACACACCCATGCCGGACAGCGCCGCCGTGATGGGTTCCTCGCCGAAGCCCTCAAACAGCAGACTGATGATAAAGCTGAACAGCAGGATGAACACGAAGATTTCCAGCGTGTGGCGCAGTGCCGCCATAAAAATGCTGCTCGATTCCTCATGTTCCTCGTGGCAGTCGACGTCGTCGGCATGGCCCTCGTAGCCGCCGTAGAGGGAGTGCGGCAGAACGTGGCGCAGCGGGATGTCCAGCAGCCAGCCGCCCACGATGGCAAACGCCACCTTGCAGGCCAGCAGCAGCACGAGCGTGACCCACTGGGACGGCTCCGCCGCCAGCAGCGGGATGGCCTCGTCGCTGGTCGCGATGAACACCGCCAGCAGCGTACCGGGCGTGATGACCCGGCTTGCGTACAGGTTGGAGGCCACCGCACTGAAGCCGCACTGCGGCACACAGCCCAGCAGCGCACCGGGGATGAACCCCCAGCGCCCGCCGCCTGCGAGGGCCCCCTCGATGCTCTCACCGTGATGGCGTTCGAGCCACTCGATCAGCAGGTAGGCCAGATACAAAAACGGCAGCATTTTCACGCCGTCGATCAATGCGTCCAGAAGTGCGTCTAAAAACAATTCCATGAATACCTCTCTATATAAATGGGTCACTGAAAGCTGCGCAGCAGGCGGACCGCCGGGCGCACAGCCTTATCCGGAATGCGGGCGCGGAACCGCGCCACCGTGCGGGACGAGAACGGCACCGCGTCGGTGAAGCTCTCGAACCCCAAAAAATATTGCAGGTAGGGGCTTTCCTGCACCAGCGCCACGACCTCGCGGTCCGACGCCGCATAGTGCAGCTGGATGATCCGGCAGCCCAGCGCCACGCGGGCGGGCAGCGCCACCTTGCCGCCGGGGGCAAACAGCGCACTGTAGGCTTTTTCAAAGCCATCCCAGTCGATGGCGTCAGCCAGCCGCACCCAGCGGTTGGCGTTGCACAGCTCGCCGTGGTAGGGCGGCAGATAGTCGTAGATCGACATCTGTTTTTCGCGTGCACGGTACATTGGGGATCCCCTTTCCTAACATCATTCTGTGCCGCCTTAACGCTGCATCAGCGGGAAGAACAGCGTAATGACCAGCCAAGCGGCCTGATACAGCACAATGCCGATCAGCGGCAGCGCGACAATGCCGCCGGTCAGCGTCATCAGCACACCCACCGCGGTGCTGGCCAGCACCGAGAGGGTCAGCGCGTAGGAGGCGTACTTCTCGCCCTGGGCGGCCCCTGCGGCAGCGACCAAGCCGCCGACCAGACTGCGGAAGCTGCCCAGATGCAGCATACTGCCCTCACTCTCGGGCAGCCAGGCCACCGCCGGGGCAACAGCCTCGTGCTCGGCGCCGGACAGCACCTTGACCGAGCCGGTGGGCAGGCCGTAGGCAGTCTCCAGCAGCCGGACATCACAGTTGAAGTCGTCGCAGTCCACAACAAGGTACATTCCCGTGCGGTGCACGAGCTCCAGATCCGCGGCGATCTTAGGGTCGCTCTGGTACGCAATGCGGAACATGGCGTACAGCTTGCCCGCCACCGCCATATACACGATGCGGCGCTGGTTCAGCGTGTAGTGCTGCTCATACTCCTGGCTGGGCACCTTGATGCCGTAGTCCATCATCATGGCGCGGTTGCCCAGGATCACGCGCTCCTTGCGGATCCAGCCCATATAGCCCTTGCCGGGCACAGCCTGACGATCCGTGACCTTTTCCAGCAGGCTCTTGCTGGCGACCATGCCGGTAAAGAGCTTGTTCAGCGTCGAGTCCGTATCGGCCAGCATCGAGGCCGCATAGATAATGGCGGTGTCAATGTGCTCCATCTTGACGGGATGGATGTCCCGCAGCGTGACGCACCCCTCCGGGAAGAGCTGGCGCGACGTGGCCTGCACAACATTGATGCGGCCCAGCTGACGGATGTCCCGCCAGCCGGGGATGACCGCGCCGACCTTGTAGGCGCGCTGCTGCATCATGCGGGCCGGTACCGCCGACATCAGCGTACCGGCCAGCGGCGCGGCCAGGCAGAACAGGCTGGTCATGGCCGTGGCCGCCGTGGCTGCGCTTTTGGACGTGATAAGCGTGAACAGGAAGGCCGCCAGACCACAGCCGCCCAGCAGCCAGACAAACTGCTGCTGGTTCTTATCGCTGGTGCCGTGGGCGGCACTGTTGGTCAGAAAGCTGCGGAAGATCTGGGTCGGGCGGGTGACGAGCACGCAGGGATGCGGTTCGGACAGCCCCTGCGAGATCGCACGCAGGGCTCCGGCGTCCTTCAGGCGGTAGGCAACGGCGTAGCCATCCTGCCCACTGACGCTCTCAAAGGCATCGCAGACCGTGGCCGCGTTCAGAGCGTGGCCCGCCGCGTTCATGCAGAGCATCAGCGCTGCCGGACCGGCCAGCATCAGCGTGCCGTCGGTGTAACCGCCGGTGGCCAGAACGGCCAGGCACTGCACCGCAGCACCCAGCGCCGGTAAAATCGAAAGGCTGTCCGGCGAGGGGGTCTTGCCCAGTCCCCTGAAGCCGTCCAGAAAAGTCCGCCAGTTGACGGCGCAGCTGACCAGCAGCAGCACGAGCAGCGCCGACGGGTAGACCATGGGGTCGTTCAGGGCGGCGGGGCGCACCGGCAGCAGTGCCAGCACGATCATGACAAGAGACATCGCACCCGAGACGATGCAGGCAATGCCTGCCCGGGCACGCTTTTTCGCCAGCAGAGCGCGGATCGCCGGGGCGTCCTCGGCACGCTCATACTCGCGGCTGTGGGGCACGGGGATCTCCGCTGTGTCAAACGGGGAGGCGGCGTTGTCCTCTGTCTCGTCGTCGGCGCGGCCCGTCAGGCGGGCAGCGGCCTTTTTGACCTCTGCCGCCGTCGGGATGCGGGCGCGGGTACGGGTGGCTGCGGGGTCATCCGCCAGCGAGTCCGT
>OHAG01001755.1_pt1 | contig 13189 bp, 9 predicted proteins | sample 1577081 | NCBI WGS metagenome assembly OHAG01 (sample SAMEA3541513, study PRJEB24748) | human gut metagenome | biome: human gut; feature: human-associated habitat; material: faeces | place: China | collected 2012
ATATCCTGGTTCGTATTATTATAAAGAAAGACGGAAGAAAGGCTGCTTATACCAGCCAGCGCAATTCCCGTACCGATTTTCCGGTGATCGCCTGCTGCGTTTCCAATCTTGGAAATAAATGGTTTGTGTCTGTTGGTGCAAGACCTGCAAAGGCAAAGACAGTGATCATTACAGAGGATGATTTTGATACCTTAAAAGAAATGGCAAAACAGGCGGCAGATGCCTTTACTTATGGTGACAATGTGCGTGCCAGCGGTGCTTATAGAAAGACTCTGGCAACAGTATATATCCGCCGTCTTATGGAGCAGATCAAAGGAAGGAGCGTGGGCAGAGTATGAGACTTTCATTTCGTTTAAATGGAAAACAGATAGAGACAGATGTAAAGCCAGATATGCTGTTATTAGACCTGGTACGTGAGCTGGGCTGTTATAGTGTAAAAAGAGGCTGTGAGACAGCAAACTGTGGTCTTTGTACTGTATGGCTGGATGGAAAGCCGGTTCTGTCATGTTCCACACTTGCCATTCGTGCAGATGGACGTCATGTGACTACGCTGGAAGGTCTGCAGAAAGAGGCAGAAGAATTTGGAATGTTTTTAGCAAGAGAAGGCGGAGAGCAGTGCGGTTTCTGCAATCCGGGCTTTATTATGAATGTTCTTGCTATGGAAAAAGAATTAAAAAATCCGGATGAAGAAGATATCAAAGAATATCTTTCTGGAAATTTATGCCGCTGCAGCGGATACATGTCCCAGCTTAGGGCTGTAAAAAAATATCTGGATATGAAGCAGAGCGGAAAGGAGGCATAAGAAAATGGCATATACACAGATTAATCCTGCAACAGGAAAGAAATTCCGGCTGATAAGCGCTCCTGTTGTGAAAAAAGATGCGAAAGCACTGGTTACACCGATGACCTGGCACCAAAGGACTGCCTGATCGTAAAAGTGCTTAGAAGTCCTTATGCCCATGCGCTGATTGAAGAAATCGACTGTAAGGTTGCTTCCAGAGTTCCGGGGATCGAATGTATCCTTACATGGAAGGATGTTCCTCAGAAGCGTTTTACCATGGCTGGCCAGACCTATCCGGAGCCAAGTCCGTATGACCGCCTGATCCTGGATCAGAGAGTACGTTTTGTGGGAGATGCAGTGGCTATCATCGCAGGTGAGACAGAAGCTGCGGTAGATCATGCAATGCGCCTTATTAAGGTGAAATATCAGGTTCTGGAGCCTGTTTTAGATATGCATGATTCAAAAGATGGAAAAATCCTGGTACATCCTGAGGATAACTGGAAAGCGCTGTGTAATGTGGGCGCTGATAATAAGAGAAACTTATGTGCCAGCGGCGGTGAGACCCACGGTGATCTGGAGGCAGCATTTGCAGGCTGCAGCCACATTGTGGAAAAAACATACCATACTAAAGCAAACCAACAGGCCATGATGGAGACTTTCCGTGCATTTACTTATATGGATGTATATGGACGTTTAAATGTAGTGGCTTCCACCCAGGTCGCTTTCCATGTGCGTCGTATCCTGGCTCATGCACTGGATGTATCAAAATCAAGGATTCGCGTTATCAAGCCAAGGATCGGTGGCGGTTTTGGTGCAAAGCAGACCGTAGTAGCAGAAGTTTATCCGGCGATCGTTACTATGAAGACCGGAAAACCGGCTAAGATCATTTACAGCCGCTATGAGTCCCAGATCGCATCTTCTCCACGTCATGAAATGGAGGTAAAGGTAAAGCTGGGCTGCGATGACAATGGTATTTTACAGGCAATGGATGTGTATACATTGTCCAATACAGGTGCTTTTGGCGAACATGGACCGACTACAGTAGGTCTTTCAGGACACAAGTCTATTCCTTTGTACGGTACACCAAAGGCATTCCGCTTTGCTTATGATGTAGTTTATACCAACCGTATGTCCGCAGGTGCTTACCGCGGATATGGAGCAACCCAGGGTATTTTTGCTGTAGAGTCCGCTATAGACGAACTGGCAGCCCAGATGGGAATGAACCCCATTGAGCTTAGAAAGAAAAATATGATACGCCAGGGACAGGTGATGCCTGCTTACTATGGCGAAACTGCCAACAGCTGTGCTCTGGACCGCTGTGTAGACAAGGCTATGGAAATGATCGGCTGGGATGAAAAGTATCCAAGAAAAGACATGGGAAATGGCAAAGTAAGGGCAGTAGGTCTGGCAATGGCAATGCAGGGCTCTGCTATTTCCGGCGTAGACGTAGGAAGCGTTACCATTAAGGTAAATGATGACGGCTTTTACAGTATGACAATTGGTGCATCTGATATGGGAACCGGTTGTGATACCACACTGGCACAGGTAGCAGCAGAGTGCCTGGAGTGTGAGCTGGATGATATTGTGGTTTACGGCGTTGATACTGATATTTCCCCATATGACTCCGGTTCCTATGCTTCCAGTACTGCTTATCTGACAGGTATGGCAGTAGTAAAGACCTGTGAATCTTTGAAAAAGAAGATATTAAAGAAAGCAGCAGAATATCTGAATTGCTCAGAGGACGATCTGGAGTTTACTGGAAAGACAGTCCGCAGGTTGAATGCGCCTGAGGGAGAACAGGCGGAGATTACACTGAAGGATATCGGAAATAAAGCGATGTGCTTTAACGAGGAAGCTCTCCAGGCTACAGAGTCCCATACTTCACCTGTTTCACCGCCACCATTTATGGCAGGTGCTGCAGAAGTGGAGATCGACAAGGAAACCGGTCATATCGAACTGATCCAGTTTGCAGCAGCAGTAGACTGTGGAACACCATTAAATGAAAATCTGGCCAGAGTACAGACAGAAGGCGGTCTGGCACAGGGAATTGGTATGGCGATGTATGAGGATGTAACTTATTCCGACCAGGGACGTGTCCATGAAAACTCCTTTATGCAGTACAAAGTACCAAGCCGTCTGGATATCGGAAAAGTCCAGGTAGAATTTGAATGCAGCTACGAGCCTACGGGCCCGTTTGGTGCAAAATCCATTGGTGAGATCGTTATCAATACCCCATCTCCGGCTATTGCAAATGCGGTATATAATGCAGTCAGTGTCAGGATCAGGGAACTGCCTATTACAGATGAGAAGATCTTTATGGGGATGAAATAAGCTGCCTGTAATAGCATGCAGTGAAGCGCGTAAGCGAATGGCTTGTGAGTGCAGGATGAACTCATAAGTGTAATAATAAAGCGTAAAAAACTAGTCTTGCAGGCAAGATGCATGAGTACATAAAGGTGTATAAATGCAGCCTGTGAGACTGTTTTTTTGCAAAAAAAGGGATTATTTAGATAAAGAAGAGATATCACATCCAGCAATTATACTGCAAACTGCGATATTGTGCTGGTAATCGACATATGTTATGATACATTTGGTAAGTAGCTTAAAATACAGACTTTGATCAAAGGGAGAATGTGGATTGAAATGAAAAATAAAGGAAATTTTTTTTATAAATTAAGTTTTCACAATAAATTGTTCCTTATATTTCTCCCTCTTATATTTGCTTTTATCATCATTACGGGGGGAGCATGTCTTTCTATATCTTCGGAGCAGTTAAAATTAAATACCGAAGGCCTGATGGAAAATTCTGTACATCAGACGGAAACGATGATTGAAGATAAGCTTAATACAATACATTTAAAAGCTGTATCGATCGTGGATAGCAGTGCTTTCAAATATTTTGTATTTTTACATAAACGTCAGGATCCTATTGACAAAGAGTATCTGAAGAACAGAAAGAAGCTGTATCAGCAGTTGACAGATATTGCGGTGGATAATGCAGAACTGATCGATTCTATTGTAATACTGGAAAAAACCGGAAAAAATATTGTATATATGAGAAGCCCGTCCCCGTATGTTATGAAAGATACATATGATACACTGCTTAGCAGGCTGGATATTGAAGATGGAAATAAGGAACTATTCCGGTATATATGGCAGAATGAGCATGAAGATACCTTATTATTTACAAAAATACCAAGGAAAGTTATGACTTTATTATGTGTAAATGGGGATTCGGTTTCAGATTCAGGTGCAATTCTTGCAGTTAATTTTCGTGTGGGATTTATCTCAGATATATTAAAAAATATAGTGACTAATAAGGGGAGCTTTGCAGCAGTTTTATCGTCAGACGGCCTTTCATGTTATGAGGAAACGGCAGGTGCATGGAAATTATCAGATATAGATAAAGAAAAGATATTAAGTGATAAGAAAGTTGGAAAAGGCAGTTTTATAACAAAAGATACCGATGGAAAAGATATTATGCTGACTTATGAAAAACTGTTTTCTAATAATTGGGTAATTGTTTATGGCGTTCCGTTAAAAAGCATTATGACAGGAACGGAAGTTATGAAAAAAATGATTTTTTTGCTTGTAGTCCTGATGTTGATCGCTGCATGCGTACCGGTGATGTATTTATCCAGGTGGATGTCAAAAGATATTTCAGGATTAGCAGAGCAGATAGAGAAATATGAGATAGGGGCAAAAGAATTATCATTTACCACAAAGGACCAAAAAGAATTGAAGCGGGTTGCAGGGGCTTTAAACCAAATGGTAGAAACTATACAAGTTCAGGTACGTGAGATCATACAGGTAGAAAAAAGAAAAAGAAAAGCAGAACTTTTAATGCTCCAGTCACAGATCAATCCCCATTTTCTATATAATACACTATTTTCTGTAAAAACGCTGATCGATCTGCAGCGTTACCAGATGGCAAGTGATATGTTCCAATCCCTGATCGATTTTTATGTGATCAGTTTAAATCATGGAAAAGAAAGAGTTACTATTAGAAAAGAATTAGAGGTAATAAACCATTATCTGAGCATTTTAAAAATCAGATATAATGAGTCTTTTGAATGGCTGGTTAATGTAGATGAGGATATTTTGGATTGCGAGATATTGACTTTGACTTTACAGCCGCTTGTAGAAAATGCAGTCCAGCATGGGATCAAGAATAAAACAGAAAAAGGAATGATCGATATATCAGGGTGTTCTCTTGAAGGTACGATCATATTAACAGTGTGGGATAACGGAGAGGGGATTTCGCCGGAAACACTGGAAGTGTTGGAAAATGATATTAACGAAAAAGAATTGCAGGATAAGAAAGAAAATCCTCATTTTGGTTTATGGAACAGTAATCAGCGTTTAAAATTATATTTTGGAGAAGAATATGGTATTCAAATGGAAAGTGAAAAAGGAAAGTATACCAGTGTGACAGTGAGAATACCAGAGAAAAAATACGAGGGTTAAAGAATGAAATTATTGATCGTGGATGATGAAGATATTATACGGGAAGGTATCGTAGAAAAGATAGCATGGAAAGAAAATGGTTTTACGTTGACAACTCCCGGTAAAAATGGTCTTGATGCAAAAGAAATTATTGAAAGAGAAAGGCCGGATATTGTACTTACGGATATTAATATGCCTTTTATAAATGGGTTAGAACTGGCAGCCTGGATAAGAGAAGAATATCCGGATATTAAGATCATCTTTCTTACAGGATATGATGAATTTCAGTATGCGAAAAAGGCGATCCAGTTAAAAGCCAGTGCTTATATTTTAAAATATGAAAAGCAGGAGATCCTTTTACAGGAGATAAAGAGTGTTGCGGAACTGTTAGAAAGAGAACGGGCAGGAGAACGCTTATTGGATCAGGCTATTCGCCAACAGGCTGTTGAGACAGTAAGCGACCTGATCATTGGTTTTGCGAGAAATTCAGACCGTCAGTCAGTTCTGAAAAAAATGGGATGGAAAAAAGAAGCAGCGGCATATTATTTTGTTATTTTGGATGTTGCTCTTAACACACCTGTAGATGAAGATAAACCAAATGAAAACGGTCTTTATCTATTTTCTTATATCAATGCAGCAAAAGAGGTAAGTGAAGCACATTGTGCAACAGTCGTATGTGGCTCTTATGATAATCAGGTATTTGTTATTTTTGCCCAGGAGGAAAATGAGAGAGATTTTTATAAGCATGTAAAAGAAACAGCAGAAGAGATAACCGCAAAGTTTCAGGAATTTCTGAAAGTAGAAGCATGGGCGGGGATCAGTGATGTATATGATGATATCTTTCAAACAGATATGGCATATAATTCTGCTTACATGGCATTGCAGCTGGCAAAAGGTCATGGAAATAAGAGGATCGTTTGTGCACAGACTTCTGATAATGGTATGGTAAATGGAAACAGTATCATGCAGGAAATTGCGGAATATATTCATCAGAATTATACTATGGCTGGTTTAAGCCTAAATGATCTTTCAGAAGCGATCCATTTGTCCCCATCTCATTTATGTCGTCTGATAAAAAAGTATGAAAATACAAATTTCATGGTATGGCTGACAAAAGTGCGTGTAAAAATGGCTGCAGAGCTGATACGGACAACAGATATGAAAGTTTACGAGATCTGCGAAAAAGTTGGATATAATAATCCACAATATTTTAGCGTTGTTTTTAAAAAATATATGGGCTGTAGTCCAAGAGATTATAAATAAAATGATCAATATATAAAACTGTCAGAGAGATCTGGCAGTTTTTTTGATAAAAAATCAAACAAAAGAAGCAAACTGCTTTATGTAAAATGACAGATATTTGTAATAAAATAAAATCATAAAAAATATGTGAGGTGAAGGTTATGAAAATGAATAAAAAATATCGTTCGGATCAGTATTTTCCATATCTGCTGATATTGCCTACAGTTTTACTGATCGTACTGTTTATGTTCTATCCGATTACCCAGGTTGTGAACTTAAGCTTGCAGGATTATTCTACTAATAGTTTTTCAGGTGTGGGTAATTTTATCGGATTAGAAAATTTTAAGAAGCTGCTTACAGGGGATAAAGTTTTTTCAAAGGCATTTGGGGTCAGCTTGAAATGGGTAGTAGCAGAAATTATAAGTCAGGTTATCTTAGGAATGGGCATTGCTTTATTATTGAATCAAAAAGTAAAGTGCCGCGGTCTTTTCAGATCCATTGCCTTTATGCCATGGGCTGTTTCAGGTGTGCTGGCAACGATGCTGTGGACGATCATGTATAACCAGCATGTAGGTGTGATTAATGATATTTTAGAGAAAGTAGGAATATTAAAAGATGGAGTAGCATGGTTGTCTAATCCTCATACAGCTTTTTGGGCGGTTGTTGTATCAGAGCTGTGGAGAGGTATACCATTCTTTGCAATCACGATCCTTGCAGGCTTGCAGTCTATCTCCCAGGATATATACGAATCATGTGATATAGATGGCTGCAGCGCTGTTCAGCGTTTTCGTTATATTACTCTTCCTTTTTTGAAGGAAACACTGACATTTTCGGTTTTATTAAGATGTATATGGGAATTTAATTCGATTGATTTAATATTTACAATGACCAATGGTGGTCCGCTTCGCTTAACCACAACAATGCCGGTATATTTGATGCAGCAGGCAGTTGTTGGTGGAAAATATGGTTATGGTTCTGCTATGGCAGTTTTGATGGCAGCAGGATTGCTTCTTTTTGCTGTTATTTATTTAAAGATAACGAAATATGGGGTGGAAGAAAAATGACAATAAAGATGAAAAAAAAGTTAAAAAAAGCATTAGGTATATATCTTCCATTAATAATAATTGCCTTCATTACAGCTGCACCTGTAATATGGAGTATTATTACATCTTTTAAAATGCCGGAGGATGTATTTAAACTTCCAGTAAGATATATTCCGGCGCCAGCTACATTTTCTAATTACATTATTTCATGGACACGAAATAAATTTTCCATGTATTTCTTCAATAGTTTAGCGATCGGGCTGGGAGCAGTTATATTTATTGTTGTGTTTTCCATGTTGAATGGGTATGCATTGTCCAGATTTAAATTTAAGGGAAAAAGTCTGTTTATGATGCTATTGCTTTTAACACAAATTATGCCTGTGATCATTTACATAGTTCCGCTGTTTTTAATGTTTAACAAAATGGGACTGATCAATACGAGAGGATCCGTAATTCTTTTCTATATAGTTTCACAGACACCATTTAATACACTTTTAATGAGGGGATTTATTAACGATGTGCCTATTGAAATTGAAGAAGCAGCTATGGTAGATGGTGCCAGCAGATTTTATATTATCAGCAGGATCGTTCCAAGGATCGTTCTTCCGGGAATTGTAGCGACCAGTGCATTTGCATTTGTAGGATGCTGGAATGAATTTCAGGTTGCATTTTCTTTCATTATGTCAAATGATAAATTTACGATTCCGGTAGCATTAAAATCACTGATCGCAGAGTCTTCTGTGAATCTGGCATCACTGGCAGCCAGCAGTGTGATTGCTTTGATACCACCAATTATATTATTTGCGTTTATACAAAAGCATCTGGTTAGTGGAATGGCATCTGGTGCAGTAAAGGGTTAAAGAGGGAAAAGATGAATTTAATAAACGATTTTGATATGGAGCGGATCAGTCAGGCCATAGAAGATATCGGATCTTTATGTATTGCAGATATATTTAGTCCTGGGAAACTATGGTATGCACCCGTAAAAATGGATTGGAAAACAGCTCCGGAATTTGATCCGTTCGGACCAATGGACCGATGGGGCGGATATGATGAATATGGGTGGTTCCGTTGTATTTTTACAATACCAGCGGAAGCTGACGGAAAAGAATTATGGGTGGAGATTTCTCAGGACAAACGAGAATGGTATGCCCAGAACCCTCAGTTTCTTCTATACTGTAATGAAAAACCAGTGCAGGGGTTGGATCTGTATCACGAAAGTTGTCTTTTGAGAAAAAAAGCAGTTTCGGGTGAAACATTACAACTGGATCTTGATGCATGGGCAGGTATGGTCACAAGAGGCCGTACCTGGAGTGATAAAGAAAACCGGCCGGGTTTATTTGCAATACGTTTTTTCACTTTGGAGGAAGATATCCAGTCTTTTTACTATGACATAAAAACAGTGTATGAGACTGCGAAATATACGGATAAGGAAAGTGAAAAAGGGCTCAGACTGCGAAAAATTTTAAATGAAACGATAGGGCAGCTGGATTTTAGAGAAAAAAACAGGTTCAAGCAGACACTTCCAGAAGCAAAAAAAATATTAGAACAGATATGGGAGCCGGAAAGAACTGAAAATATACAGGCTTTTTGTGTAGGTCATACCCATATAGATATAGCATGGATGTGGAGATTTCAGCACACAAAAATGAAGGTTCAAAGAAGTTTTAGTACAGCTTTGAAGCTTTTAGATGAATATCCGGAATATAAATTCATGTCATCCCAACCACAGCTTTATGAATATATGGAAGAAAACCAGCCTGAACAATTTAAGAAAATCCAAAAATATGTGCAGGAAAACCGTTGGGAACCGGAAGGCGGAATGTGGGTAGAAGCAGACTGTAATCTGACTTCCGGAGAAAGTCTGATCCGACAGTTTTTAATTGGAAAAAAATATTTTCTGGAAAAATTTGGAAAAGACAGTAAGGTATTATGGCTGCCAGATGTATTTGGATATTCAGCATCGCTTCCTCAGATCTGTAAAAAATGTGGAATAGATTATTTTATGACAACCAAGATCAGCTGGAATGAGAAGGATAAGATACCTTTTGATACTTTTATGTGGAAAGGGGTAGACGGAACAGGATTATTGACCCACTTTGCACCTGCAAAGCAGTATGATAAAACAGATTATAATCCATTTGGATTTGCCAGAAGTCCCTATATTACTACGTATAACGGAATTTTGGAACCGGATTATGTTATGGGAGGCTGGAAACGTTATAGTCAGAAAACTCTGGAACCTTCATTTTTAATCCCATATGGCTATGGAGATGGCGGTGGTGGAACAACCCGTGATATGGTAGAAAAGGGAAAGAGAATGGAAAAAGGAATTCCCGGTTGTCCGCTGGTAAAGTTTTCAGATAGTTTATCTTTCTTTCAATATCTGGATCAGAAAGTGAAGGGAAAGAAGGAGCTTCCTGAATGGAATGGAGAGTTATATCTGGAATTCCATAGGGGAACCTATACATCCGTAGGGGAAATAAAGCGTTTAAACCGAAAAGCAGAAAGCAAACTGCAGGAGACAGAATTTCTTTTGTGTATGGCCCAATGTGTATCCCGGGGATTTACATGGGATAGGGAACAATGGGAAAAAATGGAAAAACAATTCCTTACTAATCAATTTCATGATATTCTTCCTGGATCGTCGATCACAGAAGTTTATGAAGATGTAAAGAAGATATATACAGAGATATTTGCGGTTTTAGAAAATTATAAACAGCAGGCGCTTAGGATATTAGAAGAGAAAATACCAGATAAGAAGCTGACGGTTTTAAATACTCTGGGATTTGAACGGGAAGGAATGATCCTGTTTTCATACAAAAGTCAGGCCAGGCAGCTGATTCTTGAAGGAGAGCCCGGCTGCCGGTACGTGGCACAAAAGTGTGATGACGGGAAGTACATAGCAAGAGTGAAGGCACCAGCAGGTCAGATCGCAATTTTTGACGTAAAAGAGGTTTCAACCCAGGAAGAGACAGCTCCATTATGGAAGTGGGATGGGCATTGTCTGGAGTCTGCGTTGCTTCGGATCGTATTTGAAAAAGATGGAACATTAAGCTCTATTTATGATAAAGAAGAAGAACGTGAAGTATTATCAGGTCCAGGTAATTGTCTGGAAACATATGAAGACAGACCATATCAGTATGATGCATGGGAAATCAGCCCGTATTATCGTAAAAAGAGTTATGATGGCGGCAGTTTAACATCAATGGAACTTACTGAAATGGGAGTGGTAAGAGCCTGCATTACGCAAAAAAGAAAATATTTGTCTTCAGAGATCATACAGAATATTTACGTGTATGCAGGAAGTAAAAGGATTGATTTTGTTACGAAGATCAATTGGAAAGAAGAACATATTTTACTGAAAGCGGCATTTCCGGTGGATATTTTTGCAGATAAGGCAGTGTATGAGATCCAGTTTGCAACAGTTGAACGTCCTACACATACCAATACTTCCTGGGATGCAGAAAAGTTTGAAACATGTGCACAGCGCTTTGGAGATATCAGTGAACCAGGATATGGTGCAGCACTTTTGAATGACTGCAAATATGGATATGATATACATGATGGTGTGATGCGGCTGACTTTATTGAGATCTCCTACATTTCCAAATGCAGCGGATAAGGGATATCATGAGTTTACTTATTCTTTTTTACCCCATAAGGGAACTTACCGTGAAGGTCAGGTACAAAAACATGCCTATGAACTGAATAATCCACTGGAAGTTATATGGGGAAGAGGCGAGAAAAAAGAAACAGGCTGCGGATCCCTGATCCGATGTCAGACAGAGGGGATTTTTATTGAAACGTTGAAGCTTGCAGAAGATGGGAATGGATATATAGCCCGGGCATATGAAGGATTCGGAACCAGAAAAAAGGCTGAAATCGTATTAATGCCAGGATATAAAGTATCAGAGTGTAGTATGTTAGAGACAGATGATACAGAGATAGCGACGGATAAAAATAGATTTATCACTGTATTTAAACCCTTTGAGATCAAAACATTCCGTATAACATGCAAAAATATTAAATGTTGATGCAAAAGTACTAAATTCAAAACAAAAAGAAAAAATAATATAATGATGATATAAAAAAAGGGAGGTTACACAAATGATTAAAAAATTTGCAGCAACTGGATTAGCGCTTATGATGGCAGCAAGCCTGGCGGGATGCGGTAGTGGAAATCAGAACACTGCGCCAGCAGGGAGTACGGCAGCAGAAAGCAAAGCTGAAACAGAAGCACAAAAAACAGAAAGCGGAGAAAAAGTAAAACTGACATTTTGGATGGAAATGACAACACCGGAATTAGATCAGGTATATCAGACTGCGGTAGATAACTATATGTCAGAGCATCCGGACGTAGAGATTGAATATTTAGGCATACCTGGAAATGCAGCAGATGCAAAAAATAAACTGGAAATGGCATTTTCTGCAAATGCGGCGCCAGATGTTTTCCATTGCTTTATGCCGGAATTTATTACAAGAGGAAACATTATCCCATTAACAGATTATTATGAGAATTCTAAATTAAACGGAAAGATCGCCCATGGCTCTCTGGATGCTAATTTAGAATATGATCCACAGAAAAAGGATCTGTATGCAATTCCATCTTATATGAATGTAAGAAACTTTTGGATCCGTTCAGACTGGTATGCAGAAAAGGGAATTGAGATTCCACAGACATGGGATGAATTTTTTGACAGTATAAAAGAAGTTGCAGATCCTGAGAACAACCGCTATGGTACAACAATCCGCGGAGGTTCTGGTGGTGCACAGAATCTGGAATATATGATGTATGCTTATTCAGGTATTACAGAAGCTTTTGATGAAGAAGGAAAATCTACTATCAATGATCCTCTCCATGCAGAATTTTGTGAAAAATATCTTTCTCTCTATAATAAATATACAGCAGAGGATGATCTGAATAAGGGATGGACAGAAGTAGCGGCATCTTTCCAGTCTGAAACAACCGCATCTATTTTCCATAACCTTGGTTCTGCGGAATTGATCGATAATACATTTGGCGGAGATTATAGTAAATTCCAGATTTTCCTGATGCCTCCAAGTGTAAAAGGCTATAATTGCCATCCGGTAGTAGATGCACAGGGATATTCTATTTCTAAAAATTGCCAGAATCCAGATGCAGCATGGGATTTTATCCAGTATATGGTTTCTGACGCAGCACCAGACGTTGTAAAACTTCGTGGTGGTATTCCAGTAGAAGAGGAAGCTTCAAAGGCAGATTGGGTAACAGAAAAGCCTTACTACGTAACAGCTGCAGAATATATGGCTGATCCAGAACTGAAGTTCTTCAAGGAACCTCTGTATTTAACTGAATACAGAAATATCCTGGCTAATACAGCAGAACCAAAAATGCAGGAAGCAATGACAGGACTTTGTTCTGTGCAGGAGTTCCTGGATGAATGGGCACAGGCAATGACAGAAGAAAAAGCGAACTATGATGCTACATTTGGTACACAGAGTAATTAAGAAATAGCGCATGGGCGTACATACCTAGTACATTGTTTCGTAAATAACTGTACTAATCACGTAGAATGCGGATTTGAGTGTGCAGTTCTAAAAACGCAGGCGTAGCGGGCTACGCTGAGGCTTTTAGAATTGTGCAATCAGATTCGCAGACAAGTGAGTGGGATAGTTATTTCGAAAACGATGTACTA
>OHAG01001761.1_pt1 | contig 13162 bp, 9 predicted proteins | sample 1577081 | NCBI WGS metagenome assembly OHAG01 (sample SAMEA3541513, study PRJEB24748) | human gut metagenome | biome: human gut; feature: human-associated habitat; material: faeces | place: China | collected 2012
TTCGCTCAGCACGCAATCGCTTGCGTCCTGTGTGAATTACTTTGTTTGGAATTGTTTACCGTGTTTTTCCAACACGAAAATAGGTTCCGTTACAAGTTTTTCGATATTGTTCAATTTTCAAGGTCCTGTGCGCCTCAGCCTTGCGGCTGACGACTTGATTATTTTACCACAGAAGTGATTTTTTGTCAAGTACTTTTTTCAGAAGCTTTTCGATCTTTTCGAACTTATGGCTCGTTTTTCAACGTATCCATATTGGTTCTTTCGCTTTGCTTCTGCCGCTTTCAGAAGTCATTCTTTCCGGCGGCCCTTGGCGCTCAAGTATAATACCACATCCCCGCCCTTCTGTCAACACTTTTTTGCATCTTTTTTGAGTTTTTTCTATATTTCGCAAAAGGAGTGCTTCCGGGCAGGGTTTGAACCCCTCCGAAATGGCCACGGCCATTTCGTCTCCCCTTTGCCAAGGGGAGAGCTCTTGCAGTTTCCGGGGCGGTGTTATATTATATAATTACATTATAGAGCGGAGGAGACCCCAACCATGATCCTTACGGTCAACATCGGCAACACACACATCACGATTGCCGGCTACGAACACGACACCCTGCAGTTCAGCGGGCGGCTGCATTCCAGCCCATCCGCAACGGTGGACGAATACGCCATGAACCTGCTGAATCTACTCTCCTTATATCAGGTTGCCCCCGAGCGGATCGAGGGCGGCATTCTGGGCAGTGTGGTGCCTGCGCTGACAGGCCGGGTATTGGGTGCGCTGCGGATGCTCTGCTCTGCCCGCTTCCTGACCGTTGGCCCCGGCCTGAAAAGCGGCATCAAGCTGCGGCTGGACAACCCGGCCCAGCTGGGCGCAGAGCTGCTATGCGGTGCTGTGGCCGCACTGGAAGAGGGGCCCGGACCGCTGGCGGTCATCTCGGCAGATACCGCCATCTCCATCATGGCAGTCAACGGCAAACAGGAGCTGGTGGGAGGTGTCATCCTGCCCGGACCGCAGCTTTCCCTCTCCGCGCTGGTGCAAAGGACTGCCCAGCTGCCTCAGATCGATCTCTCCGCTCCGGCTTCCTCCTCGATCTTGGGCAAGAACACCTCTGCCTGCTTACAAAACGGTTTTGTGCTGGGCACCGCCGGACTGCTGGATGGGCTGGCCGAGCGCTTTCAGGCAGAACTTGGCCCGGATATCCGCTTTTATGCCACCGGCAACCTGCCCCGCACCATCCGGGAGGCCTGCCGCACACCGATCGAATACCGGGAGTATCTGATCACGGACGGACTTTACCGCATCTGGCAGCGAAACCGGAAGGGTGGCTGAGGAGCTGTGGCGCTCCCATTTCCAAAGATAACAAAAAATCCGAACCTTTCCTCCCATCGAGAAAAGATTCGGATTTTCTTTGTTTGGTGCGACCGGGAGGATTCGAACCTCTGGCCTTCCGGGTCGGAGCCGAACGCTCTATCCAGCTGAGCTACGATCGCACATTACTGGCAAACCAGTGTAATGTAGTATAGCACAGCCGGGGACAAAAATCAAGCCGTCTGGCGGCTCTGTATCCGGATTCCGTGCCCGATCCCGCGCCAGCAAGACGCTGACGCATTCTGTTCTTTCTTTTTGAAAGATTCATCTTGCAAAAGTGTGCGCATTTCCTATAATAGGTGTTGTGCCCCGGTGTGCGCGGGTACGGTTTAGGACTGGAAAAGGAAAAAGAGAACATGAAATCTAGCACAAGATCCCTGACAGAAGGCCCGCTGGCAAAGCAGATCCTTCTGGTCAGCCTGCCGCTGGCATTATCCAACCTGCTGCAGGTCTTATTCAACATGTCGGACGTGGCCGTGGTGGGGCGGTTTGCGGGCTCCACAGCGCTGGGCGCGGTGGGCTCCACCAGCATCTTTGTCACACTGTTCACCGGCTTTCTCATCGGCTTGGGCAACGGCATCAACGTGCTGGTGGCCCGCTTCTACGGAGCCAGACACCCGAACGATGTCCACGACACCGTCCACTCGGCCCTGATCGTCAGCCTGATCGCAGGCGTGGTCCTGCTGGTTGTGGGCCTGCTGGGCTCCCCTGCCATGCTGCGGCTGCTGAACACCAAGGAGGACCTGCTGCCGGGTGCGATCCTCTACCTGCGGGTGTATTTCCTGGGTATGCCGGCACTGGCTCTGTACAACTTCGGCAGCGCCGTGTTCAGCGCCATCGGTGAGACCAAAAAGCCGCTGTACATCCTGAGCTTTGCCGGTGTGCTGAATATCCTTCTGAACCTGTTCTTTGTCATCGTCTGCAACCTGGACGTGGCAGGCGTGGCGCTGGCCAGCGCCATTTCCCAGTGTGTTTCCGCCGGGCTCATCCTCCACGCCCTGACCAGGGTGCAGGACTGCTACGCCCTCCATTTCAAGGAGGCAAAGCTCGACCCCGCCATGACCAAAAGCATTCTGGCGCTGGGCCTGCCTGCCGGGTTCCAGAACGCCATTTTCGCCATCGCCAACCTGTTCATCCAGGCCGGTGTCAACTCCTTTGATTCCCTCATGGTCAAGGGCAACAGCGCCGCCGCAAACGCCGACCCGCTCATCTACGACTGCATGGCCGCCTTCTACATGGCCTGTGCCAGCTTTATGAGCCAGAACTACGGCGCAGGCAAGCCCGACCGTGTCAAGAAAAGCTACTTCATCTCGCTGGCCTATTCCTTCGGCGTGGGCCTGGCGCTGGGCGGCGGCCTGTTCCTGTTCGGGCGGCAGTTCCTCGCACTCTTCACCACCGAGAGCGCCGTCATCGATGCCGGTATGAAGCGTGTGGGTGTCATGGCGCTGGCCTACTGCATTTCGGCCTTTATGGACTGCACCATTGCTGCTTCCCGCGGTCTGGGCAAGACCGTGGTGCCCACTGTCATCGTCATCATGGGTTCCTGTGTGTTCCGGGTGATCTGGGTATACACCATCTTCGCCCACTTCCACACCATCCCCTCGCTCTACCTGCTCTACCCCTGCTCCTGGGCTCTGACCGCCATTGCGGAGATCCTCTATTTCATCCACTGCTACAAGCAGGCCATGAAGATCTTCCGGGAGCCGATCCCCGCCTCGCTGTAAAACAAAAAGATGGATGTCGTGGGGCATCCATCTTTTTTTGTTTTCTCTGTTACACCTTGACTTCCCCGGCCAGGACCCGCTTATAGTCCTCATAGTTGCGGGCCAGCAGGGCGGGCGTATCCAGCCCGTAGGGGCACTTGGCCTTGCACTGGTTGCAGTGCAGGCAGCCCTCGATCTTCTTCATTTTGGCCTGACCGGCAGGGCTCAGATGCTCTGCCGAAGGTGAGCGCCGGAGCAGCAGGCTCATGCGGGCGCAGTTGTTGATCTCGATGCCAGCCGGGCAGGGCATACAGTAACCACAGCCACGGCAGAACTCACCGCACAGCTCCTCCCGGTCGTGGGCAATGACCGCAGACAGCTCTGCGTCCATCCGGGGCGGGTTATCAATGTAGGAGAGGAACTCGTCCAGTTCCTTTTCCCGCTGAACGCCCCAGATGGGCAGAACGCCCTCGAACTGCGCTTCAAAGGCATAGGCGGCGGCGCTGTTGGTAATGAGACCGCCGGACAGACCCTTCATGGCGATAAAGCCCATCTCGTGCTCCTTGCACAGCTGCACCAACTCCAGCTCCTGCTCACCGGAAATATAGCTGAACGGAAACTGCAGGGTCTCGTACAGGCCGCTCTCAATGGCTTCTTTGGCCACGGACAGGCGGTGGTTGGTGATGCCGGTGCGCCCCAATGTGACCATATCCATAGGGAACCTCCTGCTTTTTCAAAAATACTCTCTGTGCTCATTATAGGGCGAATTGCCGCACAACGCAAGAAAAACCCTCTCCATCAAAGCGTGGCAGTGCACAGCGATGACAGAGAGGGTCAGTTTTACTGATAGTCGTGGTTCAGGAACAGCGCTTTGATGGCGACGATCTCGTCGTACTCCTCCTGCTCCACCTGCACATCCGCATTGACGGCCTGCAGGCGGGCCTTGACGGCATCCAGTGCCTCGGCGGTGGTCACGGCCTGACCCTCCTCCACGGCATCGATCATCCGCTTGAGGACGATCGGGTGGGCATAACAGCTGGGCACCGGGAAGCTGCCGTTGGGGTAGTGCTTCACATACTCCGCCATGGCGGCATCGGCCTGATCGGCCCGCTTCATAATGGCGCTGTTGTTATTGTGCGCCGTGGGCAGCATGTTGTAGCTGGAAAAGAGGAAGATGGCTGCAAAGCCGAACAGTGCAAAGTACACACCGTAGCTGCCGGTGTGGGTGAACACCGCGTACAGGCCGTAGGCTGCAGCGGCAGTGCCGAACAGGAAGATGGCAAGGGCCACATAGCGGTAGACCGGCTTGCTCTTGAGCTGGGCGCGCTTGCGGCGCTGGGCAGCACTGAGCTCATTGGAAAGCTCAGGCTTTGCGTCCAGATACTCCTTTGCCCTGCGCAGGACCGTCACGGTGTGTTTGGCATCGTCAGACAGCTCCGGCAGCTTGCGGGCGGCCTTTTCCTCAGCCTTTTTCTGCAGCGCCTGCTCCCCGGCGGCACTCAGCAGCCGGATCTGGGGCTGCTGCTTTGCCAGCAGCTCCAACAGGGCATCCACGTCCCGCTCGTCCTTGAAGTTGCACTGCTTCTGTTTGCCGCCGTCGTACTCCACCACAAGGTAAGCCATGGAGGCAAACATTCCCTTGCCGGTAAAGCCGCCCGCACTCATGGCCACCCGCTTGAACACGCGGGTGATGCTGGTGTAGGGCAGGTAGTAGCGGCGGTCGATGTAAAAGCTGTTCAGATACAGGGCCTTTTTGCCCACGCCGCAGGGGCCGATCTTTTTGCAGGCTTTTCGGTCGGCCTCCAGTTCGGCAGAGTCGAGCCTGGCAAGGCCCAATTGTGCAGGTTTGAAGAGCATAACGTTCATCCCTCTTTTGCGTTTTTGTTTGTACCCATTTTCCCACTCCGGCAATGAAAATGCAAGGCCCAGCCCGCACTCTTAGCCAAAAAACAGGAAACCGGCCGCTGAGCTGACAGCGGCCGGTTTGTTTTACTGAGAAATTGCCGCTATGAATGGGTTATGCGGCTTTCTTCTCGGTGTTCTTCTTGGTTGCATAGATGAACAGTGCCAGCATGGCAATTGCGAAGACGATACCGATGGGATATGCAACTGCGGTGTTGTAAGCCACCAGCTTGCCGTCTGCATAGGTGTTGATCATCTTGCCCAGGCACTCGGGAGCCAGCACGAAGTAGGTGCAGGACACAGCGCTCATAAAGGTAGCAGGCACAGCAGTGATCCAGTAGTTCTTCTTCTCCTTGAACAGGTACATGGAAGCAGCCCACAGAACGATCATGGCCAGCGTCTGGTTGGTCCAGCTGAAGTAACGCCAGATCACAGTGTAGTTGATGAAGCCCAGTGCATTGCCGATGCCCAGGAATGCACCCACGCCCAGAACGGGAACGCAGAGCTTCAGGCGGTTGCCGTAGCTGTCCTGATCCAGCTTGAGCCAGTCGGCCAGGGTCAGACGAGCGGAACGGAACGCGGTATCACCAGAGGTGATGGGGCAGATGACGACACCGATCATAGCCAGTGCGATGCCCACGCCGCCCATGGTCTTGGAGCAGACATCATAGATAGCGGCAGACTGACCGGCGCTCAGAGCCTCGGCCAGACCGGCCATCTTGCCGTCGGTGATGGTGTACAGTGCGCAGCCTGCAGCGGCCCAGATCAGAGCGATAACGCCCTCGCAGACCATGGCACCGTAGAACACGAAGTGGCCCTGCTTCTCACTCTTCATGCAGCGGGCCATCAGAGGCGACTGGGTGGAGTGGAAGCCGGAGATTGCACCACAGGCAACGGTGATGAACATGAAGCTCCAGATGGGAGTGTTGGAGGGGTGCATATTGCTGAAGTTTGCCCAGATCTCGGGGATGGTGTAGGCGGGGTTGGTGAAGATACCAAAGATAACGCCCACTGCCATGATGATCAGGCAGATGCCGAACACGGGGTAGATCTTACCGATGATGGCATCAATGGAGATAAAGGTTGCGATGAAGTAGTAGACCAGAATGATGATCAGCCAGAACAGGGTGGTGGTGAGCACACCGCTCATGCCGCTGTTCTTGCACAGGGTCACGATCAGACCTGCGGGGCCCACTGCGAACACGGTACCGACCATGATCAGCAGCACAACAGAGAACACACGCATAATGTTCTGCATCACGGGGCCAAGGTACTTGCCGGTGACCTCTGCGATGGAAGCGCCATCATTGCGCTCGCTCATCATGCCGGAGAAGTAGTCATGCACGCCGCCGGCAAAGATGGTGCCGAAGGTGATCCACAGGAACACCACGGGGCCCCACAGAGCACCCTGCAGTGCACCAAAGATGGGTCCCAGACCTGCAATGTTCAGCAGCTGAACGAGGAACAGCTTCCACTGGGGCATCACAACGTAGTCAACGCCATCGTTGATGCGCACAGCAGGAGTTTCGCGGTCGTCCGGTCCGAACGTATTGTCAACGATCTTGCCATAGACAAAGTAGCCGATGATCAGGAGCGCCAGACAGAGTAAGAAACTAATCATACCAGAAACCTCCTTTTATCGTCCGTGCCCAGAGCCCCATTCTGCCCCGTCACGGCCATTCCTTGACCCTATGTTAACACAATCTTCATAAATCTGGTAATATCCTTCCAGAATGGCCCTTATATCAAAAACTATATAAGTCAGTCCTTCCCGGGAATTCCGGAAAAGATTTTTTAACGTATCCTCGGCAAAACTTCTTTGCCGAAATCGTTTCAGCGGGTGGTTTTCCGTTTTCAGTGCACCCTGCCAAACTTTTTGGCATATTTTTGTGCACCTTGTCTGCATTCCTGTTCTTTTTGCCGCAATTCGTCGTTTCTCTGCACAAGCAAAAACCGCCTGCCGGACGGCCCGGCAGGCGGTTTTTGCGGTTGTGAATGGGTATCGGGATGGATGAAGAGGGGGAAATGTCAATTATGCAGTCTTTTTCACTGTCTGCTTTTTGGTTGCATAGATGAACAGCGCCAGCATAGCGATCGCAAAGAGGATGCCCACCGGGTAAGCAACTGCGGTGTTATAGACGGTAGCGCCCTCAGCAGTCTTATGGTTCAGCAGGCCGCCCAGGCACTCGGGAGCCAGCACGAAGTAAGTAGCGGACACGGCGCTCATAAAGGTGGCGGGCACTGCGGTGATCCAGTAGTTCTTCTTCTCCTTGAACAGGTACATGGAAGCGGCCCACAGAACGATCATGGCCAGTGTCTGGTTGGTCCAGCTGAAGTAGCGCCAGATCACGGTGTAGTTGATGAAGCCCAGCGCGTTGCCGATGCCCAGGAAAGCGCCCACGCCCAGCACAGGGATGCAGAGCTTCAGGCGGTTGCCGTAGCTGTCCTGATCGATCTTGAACCAGTCGGCCAGAGTCAGGCGGGCAGAACGGAAGGCGGTATCGCCGGAGGTGATGGGGCAGACGACCACGCCGATCATGGCCAGTGCGATGCCCACGCCGCCCATGGTCTTGGAGCAGACATCATAGATGGCCTTGGACTGACCCATTGCCAGTGCCTGTGCCAGACCGGTGTTCAGGCCATCGGTGACCTCGTACAGAGAGCAGCCTGCAGCGGCCCAGATCAGGGCAATGACACCCTCGCAGACCATGGCACCGTAGAACACAAAGTGGCCCTGCTTCTCACTCTTCATGCAGCGGGCCATCAGAGGCGACTGGGTGGAGTGGAAGCCGGAAATTGCGCCGCAGGCAACCGTGATGAACATGAAGCTCCAGATGGGCGTACCCGACGGGTGCATGCTGCCAAAGTGATTCCAGATCTCGGGGATGGTATAGGCAGGGTTGGTGAAGATGCCAAAGATGACACCGATGGCCATGATAATCAGGCAGATGCCGAACACAGGGTAGATCTTGCCGATGACCGCATCAATAGAGATAAAGGTCGCGATGAAGTAGTAGGTCAGAATGATGACCAGCCAGAACAGCAGCGAGGTCATCACGCCGGATGCGCCGCTCTGGCTGCACAGCTCAACGATCAGACCGGCAGGGCCGACGGCGAACACGGTGCCCACCATGATCAGCAGCACAACAGAGAACACACGCATCACGTTCTGCATCACGGGGCCTAAGTACTTGCCGGTGATCTCCGCGATGGAAGCACCGTCGTTGCGCTCACTCATCATGCCGGAGAAGTAGTCATGCACGCCGCCGGCAAAGATGGTGCCGAAGGTGATCCACAGGAACACCACGGGGCCCCACAGAGCGCCCTGCATGGCACCAAAGATGGGGCCAAGGCCCGCAATGTTCAGCAGCTGGACGAGGAACAGCTTCCACTGGGGCATCACGACATAGTCCACGCCGTCGTTGATGCGCACAGCAGGCGTTTCACGGTCGTCCGGGCCGAAGGTATTGTCCACGATCTTGCCATAGACGAAGTATCCGCCTACCAGGATCGCAAGACAGAGCAGGAAACTAATCATACCAGAAACCTCCTTTTTGCCCCTGCCGGCCGCGGCCCCATTCTGCCGCATACCCGGGGCTCTTTTCTGGCCTCATGGTAGCACACTTTTTTCCAGCGGAGAAATATCTTTCCGGCATAGGGCCATATCGTTTTCGATATGGCTGCAAAGAATTTTTGCCGCTTTTCCGTTTATTTTTTGACCATTTATCAGCAAAAATAAAACCGGGCGCTTATTTTCGCCCGGTTTTGCATCCATTTATTGGTTTTTCTGTCAATTCCGAAGGGAGCAATCTTTGCCGTGCCTTAGCCGGAAAGCCCCTTTATTTTACGGTGGAAGCCGCTTCCTTGTGGAGCAGATCCACAAAGGCTTGCTCCTCGGGGCGCAGGCGGCCCTTGTCCGGGTAGACCAGCACATCCCGCATCTGCTGGCGCTGGGCCGGGCACTTCTTCAGCACCAGATGGTACTGCTCCAGTGCCCTGCGGGGCATGGGCGATGCCCACATGTAGGCCGTGGGCAGCCGCTGCAGGATCGAGAACTGGCTGCACCGCTCATACACATGGATACGGCGCTCCGGGTTGACATGCCAGCGCACACCGTCGCCGCCCTCCTCGCCGGGCAGCTGGAAATCATCGTGGAGGATCTCCATATACTTGTCCAGCTCAGACAGGTCGCGGATCTCCTTCCGGGCCAGCGGGCCGTCCCGGTTGGTCAGCAGACTGTATTCAAAATCCATAATGGGTTCCATTTTCAGGCCCCGCCGGGCGCAGTAATGGGTATAGTGCTCATCATCCTCCACGGCGTACCGCAGCAGAGCCAGATGATACCCCTGCCGCAGGACATGATCCAGTGCCTCCATGGAGCCGCCCTCCCGGATGTGGATGTGGAGCCGTTCTATGGAGGACACCTTCTCCAGATAATCCACCGCCGCATAGGAGGCATAGGTGGCGTGGGGGATCATTACCCGCAGCTCGGCGCAGCGCTCCTGCGCCTCCTGCACGCTCTGGTCCAGCCGATCCACCTCCCGCAGCACCCGTTCGGCCTGCTCGATGAAATGCCGTCCCTGCTCCGTGGGGATCATGCCGGTGGATGACCGCTCAAAAATGCGGAGATGGTATTCTTCTTCCAGATTTTTCAGCGCCTTGCTCACATTGGGCTGAGCGGCATACAGCCGCTTTGCCGCCGCACTCACAGATCCGCATTCCATGATGGCGACAAGATACCGCAGTTCTGTAATGTTCAACTTTTTCTCTCCTTTTGGCGTTTTTATCCCTTGCGCCTAGTTTATCAGGCGGCACACGGGGCTGTCAAGCGTTGACGGGGCCCCGCTGCCGTTTTATAATGTAAGAAACAATCTGCCCGAAAGAGGTCGAAGAGGATGGAAGAAAAAAACTACCGCGTTCTGCGCATTGAGGAGCAGCTTTATGGCTGCGAGGAGCTGCCCGAAGGCCAGCCCGTGCTCTGTGATGTCCTGCTGGAGGCTGCCGACGGCACGCAGCGGGTTCTCCCCTACCCGGATGCCGAGCTGACCCGGCTGGACATCAACGAGGGCAGCACTGTCACCCTGCGGGATCACAAGCTGACCAAGGCGGCGCACAAGGTCTATTTCACCCGCCACGGCGAGACCGTGTGGAACGTGGAAAACAAGATCTGCGGCATGACCGACAGCCCCCTGACCGAAAAAGGCCGCGCCCAGGCCCGGGAGCTGGGCGAAAAGCTCCGGGCCAGCGGCCTCCGCATCGATGAGATCCTGTACTCTCCCCTGTCCCGCGCCGCCGACACCGCCCAGGCCATTGCGGAGGCCACCGGCATTCCTGCCCGGTGTGAACCCCGGCTCCGGGAGCAGTGCTTTGGCCGCTACGAGGGCACGCCCCGGGACGGCGAGGAGTTCCGCATCTCCAAGACCCACTTTGCCGACCGCTACTCCGGCGGCGAGAGCATGATGCAGCTGGCCCAGCGCATCTACAACCTGCTGGACGAGCTCCGGGCCGACACCGACAAGACCTACCTGCTGGTGGCCCACAACGGCATTGCCCGGGTGGTGCAGTCCTATTTTTACGATATGACCAACGAGGAGTACGCGGCGGCAGGCATCAAAAACTGTGAGTTCGTGGACTTTACTTTTAATAAATAAAGCACTTTCATCTCAACGCTCAGAAAATAGTAAATTTTTTATGCAGCTATTGACTTTTTTTCAAATTCGCATATACTGAAAGTGGACAATGGATTGGTTACGAGATTCATAATGTCACCAAAAGCGAACCCCTTCAGAGGTGGACACTCTGAAGGGGTTCTTTTGTGCTTGCTGACCCTTAGATCCAGTCGTCAAGCCACTTGCAGATGTAGCGGACAATTACACCTGCTGCGACGGCTACAACCAAATCGGTTACGAGATTATACATAATGTCACCTCCCATCTGTTGCCAGAATGGAAAGGGGCAGCGCAAACAGTATAACACATGTTTCGACAAAAACAAAGCGGCCTCCCGTATCTGTGCGGAAAGCCGCTTTGTTCTTCACTATCCTTATTCCGCCTTGCGGTAGTGGAACTGCCGGTCTCTGGTGATGAACAGGCCGATGCTGACCAGCAAAGCGGCCAGCTCAGCGGCGGTCACGGCCAGCCAGATGCCATCAATGCCCAGCAGGAGCGGCAGCAGCAGAACCGCCGCCACCTGGAACAGCAGGGTGCGCAGGAACGAGATGAGCGCACTGGTCACACCGTCGCCCAGGGCCGTGAAGAAGGAGGACGCATAGACGTTGAACCCCATAATAAGGAAGCTCAGGCCATAGAGCCGGAAGGCCCGGGTGGTCAGAATGAGCAGGTTTTCATCATAGCCTACAAAGAAGCGGGCCACATGGGGAATGATGAACATGGAGCCGATGGTCATTCCCACGGCAACCACGCCGATGAGCTTCAGGCTCTTGCGGTAGAGGTTGTTGACCTCTTTGCGGTTATTGGCACCATAGTGGTAGCTGACGATGGGCGCACTGCCCACGGCGTAGCCCACAAACACCGCCACGAACAGGAAGGACGCATACATGATCACACCGTAAGCGGCCACGCCATCCTCGCCCGCAAAGCGGAGCAGCTGATAGTTGTACAGGATGTTCACCAGCGACATGGAAAGGTTGGTCATCAGCTCAGAGGAGCCGTTCACACAGGCTTTCAGCAGCACACCGCCCTCAAACTGCGGGCGGCAGAGGTGGAGCAGGCTGGTGTTGTTCCGGTTGAGGAAGTAGAACACCGGCAGCAGGCCGCCCACCACCTGGCTGAGCATGGTGGCAATGGCGGCACCCTCCACGCTCCAGTGCAGGATGCCCACCAGCAGCACATCCAGCACCATGTTGGTGCAGCCCGCGCCCACCGTGAAGTAAAAGCCCAGATGCGGCTTTTCGGCGGTAACAAAAAAGCTCTGGAACATATTCTGCAGGATAAAGGTGGGCAGGCTGAGCATCAGCACCCGGCCATAGCGCAGGGCGTAGTCCAGCATCTCGCCTTCTGCACCCAGCATCAGGGCCACCGGCCGGAGCAGCAGCATCCCCAGCACGGACAGCACGATGCCAGCGATCAGCGCCGTTGACATGAACAGGCTGAAGTAGCGGTCAGCTTTTGCATTGTCGCCCTCGCCCAGCGTGATGCCCACAATGGCGCTGCCGCCGGTGCCCAGCATAAAGCCCACGGTACCCACCAGCATGGGCACGGGCATGATGAGGTTGACTGCCGCAAAGGCCGTTTTGCCCACAAAGTTCGAGACACACAGGCCGTCCACGATGCCGTAAATGGAGGTGAACAGCATGGTGCCGATGCAGGGCAGCACAAAACGGATCAGCCGTGAATAATCAAAGTGATCCGAAAGTTGGATTTTCTTTTTTGACATGGATTCTCCTTTTTGCAGGGGTGGATCACATCATCCCGCCGGGCCGCCAGCCGGTGCAGTAGCGGGCATAATCCCGGTCGGCCTGTTTGACGTAAAGGAGGAACTGTTCCCTGCCTTCCTTGTCCGTGACCTGACGGACTTTGGTGGGCAGGCTCTGGCGCTGGAGCAGCTCCAGCTCATCGTTGAGCTCTTCCTCGGTATCAAAGGCATCCAGCTTGGTCCAGTGGGTGGCAAAGAGCCAGATGTTTGCAAGGGTGTTATTCATATTCAGTCTCCTTTTCCGGGGCATCGGCAAGGGCGCCGGCCCGGTAGAACGGCGCAATGGCGTTGGCATCGCCGTGGCGCACGATGGAATAGGTAATGTCGCAGTAGGGCTGGATGGCGGTGCTCTTTTCCACGGTGGAGATGAGCAGCACCTGCAGCTGCAGGCGGCGGAACAGCTCCATCATGGGGCGGATGCGGTCACTGGTCATCTTGCTGAAGGCCTCGTCCAGCAGAACAAGGCGGATGCTGTTCTCGCTCTTCTGGTAGATCTGCAGCAGGCTGGCGCAGATGGCCACATAGAAGGGAGCCTGATTCTCGCCGCCGGAGGAATCGCGGCTGACGCGGGAAAGATAGGCCTGCTGGCCTGAGACGGTGTTTGTCACCTTGATGTCATAGTCCAGATAGGTGCGGTAGTCCACATAATCCGAGAGGGTGGCACCGGAGGTGGTGCGGCCCTCCTGCCGGGCCCGGGTGTTCTCGTCCACATCAGCCATGATCTTTTCCATCAGCGCGTCCACCTGCCGCTCGTAGACGGGGTCGGCAG
>OHAG01001767.1_pt1 | contig 13147 bp, 11 predicted proteins | sample 1577081 | NCBI WGS metagenome assembly OHAG01 (sample SAMEA3541513, study PRJEB24748) | human gut metagenome | biome: human gut; feature: human-associated habitat; material: faeces | place: China | collected 2012
GTGACCTCTTGCATGCCATGCAAGCGCTCTCCCAGCTGAGCTAAACCCCCAGATGCTTTGCCGTGGTTGGCTTTTCAACCGGCGACAGGTGTTATTATAACAGGGTATTGGGTATTTGTCAACTGATTTTTTGAAAGTTTTGGGAGTTTGGCTCACTTTTTTGCTTTGCCGGGCATAGCATGGGCTGCGCGGAAAATAAAGCGGCGGGAGGTGATGCCCCATGCGCAAGTGCCGCAGTGCCGGGCGCCGCAGCCGCCATGCCGTGCTTTGGCGGCGGCTGGCATTGGCAGCGGCAGTTTTCTGCCTTTGCTGGCACCTGGCCGACTGCATTGAAGATGCCATGTCGCCCGCCATGCGGGAAGTTGCCCAGCATGAATGCCGCAGCCTTGTGGTGCAGTGCCTGAACACAGCGGTCTATGGCGAGCTTTCCGCCAACCCGCAGCGGTATGCCGGGCTGTACACGCTGAACGGTGGCTGCCTGCTGGGGGACAGCGAACGGATCAACACCGCGCGGGCAGCCCTGGTGCAGACCGCCCAGCAGGCATTGAATACCATGCCGAAAAATGACATCAGCATTTCCTTAGGCAGCTTATCCGGCAGCATTTTCCTGTTGGAAATGGGGCCGGGCTGGACGGTTCACCTGAACCCGGACGGGTATGTGGAGGGGCGCATGGAAGAAACCATGGAGCCCGCCGCCATCAACCGCACCCGATTTACGGCGGACCTTGTGCTGGAAACCACAGTGAATGTTATCCTGAACGGCCGCGCCGCGCTGACCCAGGTGGAAGTACGGGTGCCGTTGGCCAGCTTTTTGTTGGATGGCGATGTGCCCGCTTATTATGGCAGTTGAATGATAAAAGTCGCAGCCAGCGGCAGGCTCCCCCCTGCTGCGGGCTGCGGTTATACGGTTTTAATGATGGTTGTGGCCACGAATGATGCGGTATTCCGGTTCCAGCTTATCCGTCAGGAACAGCTGGCTGTGGTAAAGCCCGGCATAGCCGGAAAGCGCATAGGTAATGCCGCACACGATGGCAAAGTACCAAAGCCCCTGCGCACCGAACAGCTCGATTGCCAGCACCAGTGATGCCACCACGCAGTTGCTGGCGCCGCAGAACACGCCAGCCAACCCAAGGGCTGCGCCAAAGCCCGCCGGGATGCCCAGCAGCGGCGCGGCCACACAGCCAAAGGTTGCCCCCACAAAAAAGCTGGGCACGACCTCACCACCCTTAAAGCCAGAGCTGAGGGTAAGGGCGGTGAGCAGGATCTTGACGATCCAGTCCCACGGCAGAGCCTGGCCCTGTTCCACCGCAGCGGCGATGATGTTCACGCCCGCGCCGTTATAGCGCATGCTGCCATACAGCAGGGTGAACACCACCACCACACAGCCGCCCAAAAAGGCCCGCACCCACGGGTTGGGCAGCAGCTTGGGCAGGCCGTGCGCAGCGCTGTGCAGCACAAAGCAGAACAGATGCACCACCACCGCGCAGGCCAGCGCCAGCAGCGCGACCCGCACGACCATAGCAGGTTCAAACGCCGGGGCTTCCACCGCAAAGCGCGTAGGGGTAACGCCGATAAGCTGAGCAACGCCATAGGCAATGATTGCCGCCGTAAAGCACGGGATATACGCCGCATAGAACACAACGCCCACGTTGACAATCGTCATGGCAAAAAAGGTTGCGGCAAGCGGGGTGCTGAACAAAGCGGAAAAGAACGCCGCCATACCGCACTGCACGGCCATGCGGCGCTCGTGCTCATTCAGGTGCAGCACGCCGCCGGCCCACCAGCCGATGGTGCCGCCCATCTGCAAAGCAGCGCCCTCGCGCCCGGCACTGCCGCCGCCCAAGTGGGTGAGCACCGTGCTGATAAACATGGCCGGCAGCAGCCAGAACCGGATGGGCTTGCCATCCTTGACGCAGTCGATTATATCATCGGTCGAAACGCCCTCCAGCTTTGCCGCTTTATAAAATGCCACGATGACAAGGCCGATGACCGGCAGCAAAAACAGGATGGCGGTGTGTTCGGTCCGCAGTTCGGTTACATGCTCCACAGCCAGATCAAACGCCGCACCAATGATACCGCAGGGCACGCCGGTAATCATGGCCAGTGCCAGCCATTTCAACAGCTCTTTTGCGCAGAACCATACGCGGCCCGCGCAGGATACGATTCTTTCCCTGATGTTTTCCATCCGATAGGTTTTCCCTTCTACTTTGCAATAATTCCGTTACTTCATCGCCTGTAGCTGCACCTGCAATGCGGCGCGGGTATACAGCGTATTGAGTACCTGAATGATCTCTTTTTTGCTCAGCCGCGGCGGCAGGCCCAGAATGCGCAGGAACGTGCGCCGCCGCTCGCTGGCGTTGGCGCTGCCGCTTAAGCCCCACTCATACAGATCGGTATAAGTAATGGGGTCCGTGTTCTGCTGCTGGGCCTGCAGGGGGGCCGCGGCCAGGGCGGTATGCAGCCCCTGCAGAATCAGGGCATCGTCCACACCTTCCACGCCAAGCAGGCCCTCCTTGCCGGGTTCCGGTTTGCGGGGTTCCTTACCGGGCACGGCGGGGATATAGGCCTGCAGCACGTTTTGCGGCCCCACAAGGCCGGTGATGTAGTGGCGTATCTTAAAGCCTGCGGCGTCGGAGTCCGTCAGCAAAATCATGCCCTGGGCGGCGGCAATGCGTTTGAAGAGCGCCTGCATGGTTTTATCCTTAAAGATAGCAAAACCGTCTGTTGTCAGGATGGTGGCATCCACAAGGTTGGCCAGGCGGGCGGCATCGTATTTGCCTTCCACCACAAGGGCCTGGGTCAGGTTCAATTTATTCTGGTTCATGCACGGCTCCTTGCCAGCGAAAGTTCGCAGATGGCTTTTTGCATCAGCAGCGGGGCATCCAGGCGGCTGCCTTTCAAATCCAGGTCCAGCTTTTGCAGGATGCGCAGGCTTTCTTCGATCTGGCTGCGCTGAAAGCGGGCGGCAGTCTGATCCGCGTTGCCAAGGCGGTAGTTCCATTTGCCGGTATACTTAAAATCCTTGGCCAGGTCCGCCAGCGGGCGGCGGCTCTTTTTAGCCAAAAAAGCCCGGTAAATATCCAGATAGTTGCCGATCAGCGCGCCGGTAATAAGGATCGGCTCGTTTTGCAGTTCCAGCAGGGTTTGCAGTTTGGCCAAAGCCTGGCGGGTGTTGCCCGCCGCCACCAGCTTGACCATATCAAAGGTATCAGCGTCCAGCGTGACGGTGCCAAGCTGCTGAATCATTTGGGTAGTGATGGTGGTATAGCCACTGAGCGCTGCCAGCTTGGCGATCTCATTTTGCAGCAAAAACTGGTCGTCGCCGCAGCGGTCCAGCAGGGCGGCTTCGGCACCGGGGGCAAAGGTGGTGTGATACTCCCCTGCCCAGGTGCGGGCCATCTCCTGCAAGGCGGCGCGGCCGGGTTTAGCGATCTGTACACAGTAGCCCAGTTTTTCGCATGCGGCGATGAGCTTTTGCTCCCGCTTGCCGGGCTTGATTTTGCCGTATTTTTCTTCCAGCAGGCTTGTCAGCACAAAGACGGCGTTCTCGGTATCGGAAAGGGTATCGCAGAGCTCCTGCAAATCTTTATCCGAATAGGCAGACGGACGAATGAGCGGCAGCATAACCAGCCGGCGGCCGCCAAAGAACGAGATGGTGCCCGCCGCCAGCACAATATCCTCCACACTGGGGGTGGGGCCGTCCAGCGTGGTGGTATCGGGGGCTTCTTCGCTCAAAAACTTTTCGGCTTTGGCGGCGGCGCTGCGCACCAGAGCCTCATCACTGGCATAAAAGTAAAACACCGGGCAGCCGGACTTGAGACGTTTTTTCAGTTCGGTTTCACTGTACAGCAAGGGGCTGCACCTCCTCATACACAACACTTTTGCCGGGGCGCACCACGGCAGTCGGGGTTTCGGCATCGTAATAAACAGGGGTATCCCCCGCTTTGGACAGCCATTTGGGTGTTTGCTGGTTGCACAAAATTGCCTTTGCCTGAATGGCTTCCGGGCAGCTGCCACCCACGCAGTACAGATCCACTTTCACCGGCTCGGCCAGGATCAGCTTGCCCGCACTGGCCGCGGCGTGCCAGCCACCGACATCCAGCACCGCAAGGGCTGCGGCGTTGGTGTGCAGCAAATCAACTTCCACGGTATCCAGCAGCTGCAGATGGGTCAGGCCCTGCGGCAGGTCGGCAATGGTCAGCAGCTGCGCGGCCTGCAGAGGCATTTCGCCGGGTTCGGTGCGCAGGTCAATCACTGCGGCAAGTTCCGGCGCGCCGTTCTGGGTCAGGTACTGCTGCACCGCACGGCCATTGGCGGCGCTGCCGCGGTAGAGCACCACGGCGCGGTTATTCTGCACCGCCACCACGCAGCCATTGCCCGCGGTGCCCACCATGGCCAGGCGTACCACATCGCGCTGCATGGTGCCACCCAACATAACGGCTGCCACTGCGCACACAAAGCCAACGGGCACAAAGCGGCGCAGCTGCCGGGTGCGCCAGAAGAGCGCCGCCAGCACAGCAAAAACAGCCAGCACCCACAAAGTATACCGCACCGGCAGGGCAATGTGGGCCACCGGCAGAGCCGCGCACCAGGCGGCCAGGGTGGTCATCAGGCGCAGCACAATGCCAAGCAGCAGGCTTGCCCCGTGGAACAGCGGGTCCAGCACCGGCACAAAGGAAAGCACCAGCGCCAGGATCCCCAGCCGCAGCGCCGGGCCAAGCAGCCACACCACCAACAGGTTGGCGGGCACTGCGGCACCACTGGCTGCCATGCCGTGCAGCAGCAAGACCGGTAAGGTTGCCAAAGTGGCCAGTACCGCAGCCTGCACCGCATCCACCGCGCGGAGCACGATGGCAAGGGGCAGCGGCAGGGCGGTTTGCCGCCTTTGGTTATGGCGGGCCGCATAGCGCACCTGCACAAACTGTGTTTGCCGTTTGGCCAGCGCCGAAGCTGCCAGCACGCCCAATACCCCGCAGACGGAAAGCTGGAAGCCGATATCACACGGGGCAAAAGGCTGCTGCACCCCAATGATGATGGCGGCCAACGCCAGCGCGGTAAGGGAATCCGGCGGCTGGAGCAAAAGGCTGCCCACCAGCATGATGAGGAACATAACGCCCGCACGGAACACCGAGAACGGCAGCCCGGTCAGCCCCATATAGAGCAGCAGAACCGTGATTTGCAGCAGGACCCGCGGAACCGAGAACCGGCTGCGCCGCCCCTGCCCCATGGCAAACAGGCCGCACAGCAGCGCCACATGCAGGCCGGAAACCGCCAGCAGGTGGGCAATGCCCGCCGTGCGGAAGGTATCACTCCATTCGTCCGTCAGTTCGCTTTTCTCGCCCAGCAGCATGGCAGCTTCCACCCCGGCAAGATTTTGTGGCAAGTAGGTGGTTAACCGTTTGGCAAACGCCTGCCGCAGGTGGTACAGCCGGTACGGCAGCGCATCCGAGGTTTCCTGCCAGATATAATCCGCCTGATAGGATGCCCCAAGCCAAGTACCCTTGGCATAGCGGGACATGCGGTAAGAGTCCGCCCGCAGGGGCTGTAGTTGGAACTGCCCGGTAATGATATCCCCTGCTTCGGAATACGGCAGGTCTGTGCAGTATACTTTAAGCGAGGTTTTGCGGCCATCCAGCCGGGTAATAAGCAGCGTTGCCCGCACATTGCCCGGCTGCCAAGAGGTTTCGGCGTCCGGCTGCACAATGGCGGTACAGGCATAGGTTTGCCCTGCCAGGCTTTGGGCCGGTTTTACCACGGCCAGCTGGTAAGCAGCGCTCCACCCCAGGGGCCAGCAGCAGCGCCTTCGCACGTTCGCGGGCGGCGCGCGTATCGTTCGGATCGGCTTCCAAAACCTTCTCGTACGCGGCGGCGGCACCGGCGTAATCGCCCTGCTGTGCCAGCATGTACGCTTCCTGATGTTCCGGCGGCACCTGATCCTGCACACTGCCGGCGGATGCGGAATTGGCCGCGTCGGAGTCCGGATCGCCCGAATACGGAGCGGTGCCGGTCACGCCGGCCTGCTGTGCGGCGGCGATAAGCTTCGGCACGACCACGTCTGTGATCTGCTGCAGTTCCTCGTCGGACGGAAGGCCCTGCAGAATCGGCATCGGACGGCCGCCGATCAACGCGAACAGCGCCGGCGCGCCCTGAATCTGGAACGCCTGTGCGATGGAGGGATTGGATGCGATGTCGATGCGGGACAGCTGGATCTGGCCGTTGAGCTTGTTCACCGCGTCACCCAATGCGCGTGCCATGGCGAACAGACGGTCGTCGGTCGGCACCCACAGGAACAGCAGAATCGGGAACGTGGCGGAGGTCTGCACCATGGCCTGGAACGTGTTCTCCGTGGTGTCGATGACATATCCGCCAGCCGCCGGAGCGCCGCCCGCCTGCCCCGGCTCGGCCTTCACCTGATGCTTGAGCGCTTCCAGATCAACGGCTCCCGCCAATGAAACACCCGGATGGAACGCTTGCTGCTCTGCCATACTTGCCTCCAAAAACACGAAATCGTTGCTGGCACCAACTATAGGTGCCAACAACGATTTCCCGGTTTTCATTCCCACGGATGCGCGATAGGCGGAAAACCGCCGACGATGCGCGTCCAAGGACCCGTCGTTTTACAGCGCTTCGACCTTCACCGGCTGGCGTTCGGAACCGACCGCGGTGATTTTCTGCCCGGAATTCGCCGGCGGAACATACAGCGCGATGACGTTCACATAGCTCGTCTTCATGGTGCTGGTGGCCTTGCCATTGCCGAACAGCGCCTTTTCCGCGTCAGAGGCCGGCTGCGATTCACGGCCAGCGCCGGCGGAACGCGTCCATTCGGAGTTGATCTGCGCCACCACCAGATCGCCGCCGTCCGCGGAACGCATGACGCTGATGGCTCCATTGACCGGTTCGAAGGTCTGCTGCTGCGTGCCTTCGTTAAGCTCCATGGCCTTCTGCACCTGGGCAGTCAGATCGGCAAGCTTCGATCGCAGATCATCATCCGCGAATTTGCTGGCGTACTTGCTGTTCGCCCCGTTCTGCAGCAGGTCCGCATACGCGTCCACCGCCGCTTTCGGCGTCATGACCAGACCGGTGTCCGTAGGCGTTCCCTGCGCGCTGCCGGTTTTGGAGATTTCGAAACTCGGCATCTTCACGCCGGAGAACAGTCGCGCCACACCCCACAGCTTGTAGTTCTGGCGTGCGGAATCCTGCCTGAACACCAGCAGACGCTTGGACTGCTGGTCCTTGGTTGTGGACGTGATGGAGAACACGGACCGTGGCCAGCCGGCATCCGTGGAGATCACGGCCTGGGCCAGATCCGTGGGGATGGTGGTCTTACGGTCAAGATTGCCCGTGGCTTTCGCTACGTTCAGCTCGCTGGTGCGGATGTCCAGTTCCGGACCTTCGAGAATCGTCGGCAACGTATCAGTGTCACGGTTCTGATTGCACTGGTCGAGCGTTTTGAGAATCCTCGTGCGGACCTTTTGCTCCTGCTTGGCGCTCAAGTTCGGCGCATCCTGCCGGGTGGTGGCTTTCGGGGTCGGCAGCTGGCCTTCGCAACCGCACATGCCGACGGCCATTCCCAGCGCGAGCATGGCCGCGATAATCGCCTGACTACGCTTCCTCATCACTGGTCCTCCTCTTGGCCGTCTTCCTGCGTTTCCGTCTGAACCTCCTCTTGGGCAAGACGAGCGAAATACGCGGCAAGCTCATCCTGCGAGATCACGGAAGTCGCCTCGTCGTCAACAGACGATTCGCCCGCCGTCGATTCAAATACGGTCGATTCGGACACAGTCGGCTGGCTTTCCGCAATCGTGTTCTGCTGGTCGGCGACCAGGTTACGTGCCACAGGATCGACGATGACGGGCTGTTGCGTTTCCTCGAACGACGACGTACGACCGCCGGTGCGATGTTCCGCATGGCGACGCCTGCCGTGACGCGACCTGCTCCGTGCCCTGTTGCTGGCGGCGGTTTCGGCATTCTTCACCCAAGCCGAAACCTCGTTCTCATCGCCTTCGTTGACGCCAACGCCTTCGACCATGGCGAAAGCGCGCTTGTTGCGGCGCTTATGCGGCGGCATGGCGAATACGGAAGCGGAAAGCACGGCGAGAATCGCCAGCAGTCCGCCGGCAAGATACAACGGCATGGCGAAATTCGGCAGGTTACGACGGTCCCAATTCAGAGTGACCGTGTCTCCCTTGCGGTTGCCGAAATCAATCAACGCCACAACATCCTCGGCGTTATTGCTGTTCGATCCTTTGACCTGCATATCAACGGCACCGTCATTGCACTTGATGGTGCGCCACATGTCGGAGTCCTTGAAAGCCACCTGGTTCTGGGAATTGTCCGCGGTTCCCTGCGCGGAGACCTTCATGGTGGAAAGCGTCGTCCAATCGGACAGACCGGAGACGCGCATGTACTTGCTTCCCGCAATCCATCCGGCAACATCGCGCGCGGAACCTATGGCGATGCACACATTGGATTTCTTGTCACGGGATTTGGCCGAAATATTGACGCGGCTGTCTACCAGCTGCAGCACGTTCGGATCGGTGACCACGTATTCCGAACCGTTCACCGGAGCGGCGGCGGTGATCTCATTGTCCGGTTTCCAGACGGTTGAATTCAACACGCCAAACACGACGCATGCGATGGCAAGCAAGCCGAAAATAGGCGTGACGATGCCACGCATGATCTTCGCATGCCGGGTAGGGCCCGTCTCGATCTGCGGCTTCTCTTGTTCTTCCTGCAATACAGTCATAGCTTTTCCATTCTACAGTGTCCGTTTGCACAAGCCTGAAAAAAACATGAAAATCATGCTTTGCCGCTATGGTTGGCCCTATGCGTAAATCACTTCTTTCCAAGGCCGTCACGGCAGTCTGCGCAACGGTCATGTGCCTGGGCGTCACTGCGTGCGGCGGTAATTCCAGCGCGAAATCCGACAAGTCGAACTCGGATTCCTCCTCATCTTCCGAAAAAATCGGCATGCACCAGATCGCCGGCGTGACCGCCAAGGGCGAGCTCGGCAAAAAGCCGACCGTCTCGTTCAAGACGCCGATGACGGTCGAGGACAACAGCTACGTGGTGCTGCAGAAGGGCGACGGAGCCCAGATCGAGGACAGCGACCGCGTCTGCTCGCAGGGCATCGCCATCAGCGTCAAGGATGGTTCCGAACTGGCCAGCACGTGGGAGAAGAACACCCCCGACTGCTCCACCGTAGTCACCTCGGATACCAGCCAGATGACCGAGAACTACTACAAGATCTTCAAGAGCCTCAAGCTCAATTCCACCGTGGCGTTCGGCGTGAACGACTCGAATTCCTCCGGCACCTCGTACCTGATGGTACTCACGCTGGTGTCCAAGTCGAAGGACCTGAAGAAGGCCACCGGCGAGAAGGTCGCCGACATTCCGGCCGACCTGCCAAAGGTGACGCTCGCCAAGGACGGCAAGCCGTCGATCGACATGAATGGCTATAAGGGCTCCGATTCCTTGATTTCCCAAGACCTCATCAAGGGCAAGGGCGCTGTGGTCAAGGATACGCAGTCCGTGGTGGCGCACTACACCGGCTGGCTGCTTGACGGCACGCAGTTCGATTCCTCGTGGGACCGCGGACAGTCCTCCGCCTTCTCGCTTGACAGCGTGATCAAGGGCTGGAAGCAGGGTCTGGCAGGCCACACGGTCGGTTCCCAGGTGCTGCTGGTGGTGCCGCCGAGCCTCGGCTACGGAAACAAGGATCAGGAGAAGATTCCGGCGAATTCCACGCTGGTCTTCGTGGTCGACATTCTCGCCGCCTACTGATCCAGCCGGTCTAACCGCAAAAAGCCTCCCACCCGGGAGGCTTTTTCATTAGAAGAGTCGTAGAGAGTCGTCTTCGGTGCCCTTCATCTCCTCATAATCGAGAATCAGGCATTTGAAACCGCGGTCCTGCGCGAGCACGCGGGCCTGCGGGGTGATGGTCTGCGCGGCGAAGATGCCGTGCACGGGGACCAGCAGCGGGTCGCGGTTGAGCAGATCGCAGTAGCGGGTGAGCTGTTCGACGCCGTCGATGCCGCCGTTGCGCTTGATTTCGATGGCCACGTGCTCGCCGTTGCCGTCAATCGCCATGATGTCGACCGGTCCGATGGCTGTCGGGTATTCGCGGCGCACGAGCTTCGCGCCTTTGCCGATGCGTTCGATCTGTTCGGCCAGGTACTTCTGCAGATGGTCTTCGACGCCGTCCTTGATGAGGCCCGGATCCTCGCCGAGGTCGTACGATTCGTCCGAATAGATGTGCTGCAACGTCACTTCCAGCACGTCGTTCGATTTGTCGGCCGACGCGCGGATCACCTTTTGCGGCACTTCAGTATCAACGTCGTCATCGGCGTGGTCGGGGGTGATGTCCCTGATGCTGCATGGCGCGGACATCCAGTTGAGCGGCTTGTATGAGCCGAGTTCGGAGAAGATCAGCAGGCTGTTGTCCGCCTTGATGAGCAGCACGCGCTTGGCGAGCGGCAGGGAGGCGTTCAATCGTCCGGAATATTCGGCAGAGCAGTCAGCAACAATAATTCGCACGAGGCACTACCCTACCATGCGCGTCGCCGTACGTACGGCATACGTATTCGCGGCGGCGGAAAGCCACGTAAAAGACAAAAGCGGCCCGGTAATCGCAATACAAAAACATATTGCGATTACCGGGCCACCTTACGTCAAGCGGAAACGGCTTATTCGGCGCGCTTCACGTTGGTTCCACGCTCGACCGCGACGGTGAGCTTGTTCGAATCGAAGGAGATGAAGCCGTCGGTCACCTCGAAGGAGAGACGTTCGCCTTCAGGATCCACCACGACGATGGTTCCTTCCTTGATCACAGTCAGCACAGGCTCATGGTCGGGCAGGATGCCCATTCCACCTTCGGAGGCGGGAATGGTAACGGACTTCGCCGTGCCGTGCCACACCGGGTGGTCAGCGGCGACGATGTTCACCTGCAATGTCGATCCGGCCATCACGCACCGTATTCCTTCTGCATGTCGTGCCACTTCTTCTCGAGGTCGTCGATACCGCCGATGCCGGAGAACGCCTGCTCCGGGACGTCGTCATACACGCCGTCGCAGATGCGGGTGAAGGCTTCGATGGTCTCATCGGCCGGAACATAGGAGCCCGGACGGCCGGTGAACTTCTCGGCGACGTAGAAGTTCTGGCCAAGGAACTGCTCGATCTTACGGGCGCGGTTCACAGTGGTCTTATCCTCTTCGCCGAGCTCGTCGATGCCAATCAGGGCGATGATGTCCTGCAGCTCCTTGTTACGCTGCAGAATCGCCTTGACGCGGTTGGCGCACTCGTAGTGAGCCTGACCCACATAACGCGGATCAAGGATTCGCGAGGTGGAGCTCAGCGGGTCGACTGCCGGGTAGATGCCCTTGGAGGCGATGTCACGGGACAGCTCGGTGGTTGCGTCCAGGTGGGCGAAGGTCGTCGCAGGAGCCGGGTCGGTGTAATCATCGGCCGGCACGTAGATGGCCTGCAGCGAGGTGATGGAGTGGCCACGGGTCGACGTGATGCGCTCCTGCAGGGCGCCCATCTCATCGGCCAGGTTCGGCTGGTAGCCCACGGCGGACGGCATACGGCCGAGCAGGGTGGACACCTCGGAACCCGCCTGGGTGAAGCGGAAGATGTTGTCGATGAACAGCAGCACGTCCTGGTTCTGCACGTCACGGAAGTACTCTGCCATGGTCAGTGCGGTCAGCGGGACGCGCAGACGGGTACCCGGCTGCTCATCCATCTGGCCGAAGACCAGTGCGGTCTTCTCAAGCACGCCGGCCTCGTCCATCTCGCCGATCAGATCGTTACCCTCACGGGTACGCTCACCGACGCCTGCGAACACGGACACACCGCCGTGGTTCTGGGCCACGCGCTGGATCATTTCCTGGATCAGCACGGTCTTGCCGACGCCTGCGCCGCCGAACAGACCGATCTTGCCGCCCTTTGCATACGGAGCCAGCAGGTCGATGACCTTGATGCCGGTCTCCAGGATCTCGGTAGCAGGCTTCTGCTCTGCAAAGCTGGGAGCCTTGCGGTGGATGGGCCAGTGCGGCACATCATCCACCGGGCCTTTGCCGTCGATGGGTCTGCCCAGCGGGTCGAACATACGGCCCAGGGTGGCTTCGCCCACCGGTGCGGTCAGGCCGTGGCCGGTCGCCTGCACGGTCATGCCCTTGCCGAGACCTTCGCTTGCGGAAAGCATGATGCAGCGCACCGTCGTTTCGTTGACGTGCTGCGTCACTTCCATGGTGCGTTCGGTGCCCTCAGCGGTCACCGTCAGCGCCTCCTGCAGGGCAGGCAGCTTGCCTGCTGCGAACTGCACGTCCACAACAGGACCCGCTACGCGGATAATAGTTCCCTGTAACATAACGATTGCCTCTTATATTATAAGTTCGTTCTTTTCTTTAATCCCGCTTCTGCACAGCAGCTGCACCACCGATGATCTCGGTGATCTCCTGGGTGATGGAGCCCTGACGGGTACGGTTGTACTCCAGCTGCAGCGCGCGGATCATGTCGTTCGCGCTCTTGGTGGCGGAATCCATGGCGGTCATGCGGGCGCTCTGCTCGGCGCAGAAGCTCTCGGTCATGGCGCCAAAGATCATGCCATGCATGTAGATGGGCGCGGTCTGCTCGAACACCGTCCAGGCGTCCGGGAACATCTCCACCTCGCCGCTGGGATCACCAAAGCCCTTGGGGGCGGGCTGCAGATGCTCGCGGTCCAGCGGCAGCAGACGCACCATGGTGGGCTCGCTGGTCAGTGCGTTCTCGATCCTGGTGTAGACGAGGTAGATCTCATCCAGCTTGCCGGACTTGAAGTCGTCGATAGCGTCCACCGTGATGTCGCGGGCGCGCTGCAGGGTGGGCGCGGTGGCACTGTAGCGGAACTCTTCCACCAGACGCGGGTCCTTGTGGTACAGTGCGCGGTAACCCACCTGACCGATCACATAGAACCGATCGTTCTCATCCGCGTGCTCCTTGAGGAACCGGAGGATGTTCTGGTTGAATGCACCGGCCATGCCCTTGTCTGCCGTCAGCACCAGATAGGCGCGGCGGGGGTTCGACTTTTCGTTGGTGCGGTCGTGGAAGAACGGGTGCACCGGCTCCTCCGGCAGATGAGGCACCACCCGGGAGATGGTGTCGCGCATGC
>OHAG01001784.1_pt1 | contig 13084 bp, 8 predicted proteins | sample 1577081 | NCBI WGS metagenome assembly OHAG01 (sample SAMEA3541513, study PRJEB24748) | human gut metagenome | biome: human gut; feature: human-associated habitat; material: faeces | place: China | collected 2012
AAGATCTTTTTATATTTACCTTTCTGAAGATTATTGACATATAAGGAAATCGGCAACGGACATAACATGAGCATAATAAAACATGAAGTTGCAAGTCCAGATGCATTTGGAACAAGGATCTGCCGCATTTTTGATTCTCCGATCATCCAGACAGAACCCATAAGCATACACCATCCAAGATATTCCATATTAAACTTGGTTTTGTAAACAATTCCAAGGGCGATACTGAATAAGATTGTGACAATCGATGCAAAAAAGATAAATGATCCGATCACGGTTCCAGAGAAGTTATGATTGAAAATATAACTCCAGATCTGCATTTGATCTCCACAGTAAATCGTATTGACAACACCAGAGTAGTTACTCGTATATGTTGTAAGTTCCAGACGAAGTTCCTTTCCGGCATCTGCAGACGAAGTATTGCAGAATATATAACGGCTGGCAGAGTTTTTGCCAAATCGGTGCAGACTTTTTGCATTGTACTCTTTTCGAAGTTTTCCATCAATGTAAAAACGTACATCTTGAAGGGAAGAACGGATCGCGATCACATTCTCGTTATAATCATCTGGAAGTGTAGTAGTAATGATCATTGTCTGTTTTGCTGGAACTTTATAACGTCCAGGAACAGAAATGTTTTGTTTTGTGCCATCGGATTTCTTCCATGTAAAAGTACCATTGTAGATGATGGAATGTCCAGATTGGTCAAAAAACTGTTCATCAGGTCCTAAAATCTGAATTCCAATGAACCAGACAAAGATGATCATCATCAAAATATAAAATAGTCTGGAAATATTTTTATTAGTTTTGTATGGTTTTCTGATCAAAATAGTTTTCCCCCTCCATTTGTTGATCGCATTGTATATCAAAATCAACATAATTAATTTTATTATACGGTTTTATGATTCAATTTGCAATTTAAACTATACTTGACAGATCAATATTTTTTTGTTAAAGTAATCAAACAATCAATATTCCATGAGGGAGTAGTTCGCGTCATACAAAGACGTGATTTGTCAACAGACTCGGTAATGACTCGCAGATATCAAGCAAGTTAGCCTGGCAAATATTAAAGAATGAGACTCATGTATGTTCTTATAGTACATCTGGAACATACATGAGTTTTTCTTATGTACAAATAAAAAGACAATTTTGAAAGGAGAAAAACAAATGGAGAAATTTATCAACCAATCCCCATTATTTTTAGTGATCATCTGTCTGATCATAGGATTTGCATTTTTAATGAAAGGAGCAGACTATTTTGTAGAAGGAAGTTCAAGTGTCGCCAAACGTTTAAAAGTTCCTTCTATTATCATTGGATTGACGATTGTAGCCATGGGAACATCACTTCCAGAAACTGCAGTCAGTGTAACAGCGTCTATTGCCAATAATAATGCTCTGGCGATCAGTAATGTAGTTGGTTCTAATATCTTTAATATGATGTTTGTGATCGGAGTCTGTTCAATTTTAGCAACGATCGGTGTAAAAAGAGAAACAATTATAAGAGATATTCCATTATCTCTTGTATGTGCGACATTACTTCTCATATTTGGTTATCTTGCATTCGGAGATAGATCACATATGATCCTTGGACGTTTTGATGGAATCATTTTCCTTATTATATTTGCCGTATATGTTCTTATGATGGTTTTTCAGGCAATGCGTGCCAGAAATAATCAGGAAGTCGTACAACTTGAAACAATGGAAAATGAAGAATTGATGATCATGTCTTATCCAAAGAGTCTGTTATGTATCGTTGGAGGTGCAGCAGCCATTGCATTTGGTGGAGATCTTACAGTTGATGCCGCAAGCAGGATTGCCATAGATTTTGGAATGAGCCAGAATCTTATAGGATTAACGATTGTTTCGATCGGAACGTCTCTTCCAGAACTGGTCACATCCATCGTAGCTGCAAGAAAAAATGAAGTTGATATGGCGGTCGGGAATGCGATCGGTTCCAATATCTTTAACATCCTTATGGTACTTGGAATCGCATCTGCAATCAGTCCATTACAGCTAATTGGTGAAAATGTGATCGACATCATAGTTTTAGTCGTATTTTCAGTTGTAGTATGGATCTTTGGAGCAACGAAAAAAAAGATTTCAAGAACCGAAGGAATTGCAATGATCTGCATGTATCTTTGCTATAGTGCGTACATTATTATGCGATAGGCGTGATCATTGACATTACACCGTCACAACTATAAAATATAAGATATATGATGGAGGAGAAGCAATGATCAGATTAGCAACGATAGGAACCAATTTTATTACAGACTGGCTGATGGAAGGAATTTTAGAATTAGATGAAATCCAATTAACAGCTGTATATTCAAGAAATTTAGAAAAAGGGAAGCAGTTTGCAGCAAAATATAATGTAGAAAAAGTATATGATAACTACGAAGAGATGGCAAAAGATCCAGAGATTGATGCGGTTTATGTAGCGAGTCCAACTTATATGCATTATACACATTCGATCACAATGATCAATTACGGAAAGCATGTGCTTTGTGAGAAACCTGTTTGCTCCAACCGTGAGGAATTAGATATCCTGATCAAAGCAGCCAAAGAACAAGGAGTTGTATTTATGGAAGCCATGAAGAATGTACATTCTCCAGGATTCTATGCGATGATGGACAATCTTCATAAGATTGGAACAGTGAGAAGAGCAACGATTCAGTATTGTCAGTATTCTTCAAGATATGACAAATTTAAAAAAGGGATCATTGAAAACGCATTTAATCCCAAATTATCGAATGGAGCACTGATGGATATTGGATCTTACTGTATCCATTTCCTTGCAAGTTTATTTGGAAAACCAGAAAAGATTCTCGCAGACAGTTTGTTCCTTGAAAATGGAGTGGATGGTGCAGGAAGTGTGATCGCATCGTATGGCGATAAACAGGCAGAGATCATATATTCCAAGATTACAGATTCCGAATTGCCAACACAGATTCAGGGTGAAAATGGATGTATGATCATTGAACAATGTCCGATCATCAAGAAGATCACGATCTACTATAGAAATGGAGAAACAGAAGAATTACAATTTGACAAAAGAGATAATCCGATGATCTATGAAACAAAAGATTTTATCAGACTGATCAAAGAACATAAAGTGGATCATCAATTTTTAAGATCATCAGAGATTGAGATGGATATCACGGATGAAGTGCGAAGACAGACAGGAATCGTATTTCCGGCGGATAAGATCCGAGAACAGTGATCGCAAGTGAGCAATCTCTTAAAATAGAAAGGAAATCAAAAATGAGAAAGATCATAGCAGCAGCATGTCTGATGGCAGCCATGACACTTTGTGTTGGGTGTTCATCTGCAAAAGACGGCAGCAAAGATACAACAAAAGCAACAACAGAAACAAAGATGAAAGTGCAATCAAAATATAAAGTACCAAAGATTACAGCAGCAAAGAAAACAGACCAACTTGCGGATGCACAAAAGGGAGAAACGATCGTCACTATGAAAGTCAAAGGTTATGGAGAAATGCAGTTTAAGTTCTTCATGAAGAAAGCGCCTTTGGCTGTGAAGAATTTTGTAACTCTTGCATCGAATGGATACTTTGATGGACAGATCTTTCACAGAGTCATCAATGATTTTATGATCCAGAGTGGAGATCCAACAGGAACAGGAACAGGCGGAGAAAGTATTTGGGGAGAAGACTTTGATAATGAAGTATGTGAGGAACTTCTGCCTCTTCGCGGTTCTTTATGTATGGCAAATTCCGGAGCAGATACGAATGGAAGTCAGTTTTTTATCGTGCAGGCGAAAGCAGATACAGCGAAGAAAGGTCTGGAAGAAGGGAATGTAGAGCTCACAAAGAAACAACAAGCGTTATTCTTGGATCAGGGTGGATATCCATCCTTAACAGGAAGCTATACTGTGTTTGGACAAATGATCAATGGATATGATGTGTTAGATAAGATTTCAGGATGCAAGACACAAGATAATGGAAGTGGAGAAGTAAGCCAGCCAGTGAAGAAAGTTGTAATAGAGAAAATGACTGTTTCAAATGCAGAATAAATTAGAGGAAAACAGGTGGTTATATGCTGATCGTTGCACTTGATACTTCAAAAAAAGAGCCGTTATATGAACAGATTTATAATTCTATCAAAGAAGAAATTATAACAGGAGTTTTGCCCTTTGGGGCCAGACTCCCTTCTGCAAGGAGACTTTCCAAACATTTAGATGTCAGCAGGAATACTGTGGACACTGCATATGCACAGCTTTGTGCAGAAGGATATATTGAATCAAAACCAAAACGTGGTTTCTTTGTCTGTCAGGTAGAAGAACTGGCAGAGCTTCACATTCCAGTTAAGATCGAAGAAGAGGAAGAAGAAATACGACCAGAGAAGATACCATACGACTTTTCATCAGCAGGAGTTGATATGGAACAGTTTCCTTATCATATCTGGAGAAAACTACTAAAAGAGATCATGATCAATGATAACAGTGAGTTATTTCAAAAGGGGAATTTTCAAGGAGATTTGGAATTGCGCAAAGCGATCATGTATTATCTGAGACAATCCAGAGGTGTTCATGTTCATGCCAGCCAGATCGTAGTGGCAGCAGGAATGGAAAATCTGCTATTTTTACTACGTCAGATTTTAGGAGAAAAAGTTTCCATTGGAATTGAAAATCCAGTTTACAAAAATGCGTATGAAATCTTAAAGGAATTAGATTTTAAGATTCATCCGATCTCCATGGACGAAAGTGGAATGTGTGTAGAACAATTGCAGAAAACAGATGCGAATTTAGCATATGTAACCCCGGCACACCAATATCCCACAGGCGTGATCATGCCAATAGGGCGAAGAAGTCAATTATTAGGATGGGCTAAAAAAGATCCAGATCATTATATTATCGAAGATGATTATGACAGCGAGTTCAGATATCATGGAAAACCAATTCCAGCGATGCAGGGATTAGATGATGGAGAAAATGTGATCTACATGGGAACATTTTCAAAAGCGATCGCACCAGCGATCCGAGCAAGTTATATGGTGCTCCCAAAGAAACTTGCAAAGAGATATCAGCAGATTGGCCAGACATTTTCCTGTGCAGTATCAAGGATCGATCAGAAAGTTTTGACGCTGTTTCTGACAGAAGGGCATTTTGAACGACATTTAAACCGTATGAGGAATATTTATAAAGAGAAACATGATCTATTGATCAAAGAAATTAAGAAGTTAAACTCCGATATTCAAATATATGGTCATGGAGCAGGAGCACATATCATCGTAAGATTCCCTGTCAGTGATCAAAAAGAGTTTCAAAAAAAATTAAGACAAAAAGGCGTGATGATCTATCCGCTCTCATGGTATTATATAGAAGGGAAACCATTGAAAGAAGAATATATTTTGGGGTTTACGAGAATGAAAAAAGAAGATATGATAAGAGGGATTGAAATTATAGGAGAAGTACTCTATTCAAAATAAAAAGTGGAGGACAATCATATGTCAGAAGAGAAAAATCAAAATGAGATTGAGGAAGTAACAAATGAGGATGAACACAAAGATGTGGAACATTACTGCTATCTTTGCAGACGTCCGGAATCTGCAGCTGGTAAGATGTTAGAACTTCCGAATAATATTTTTATATGTACAGATTGTATGCAGAGGACATTAAATTCTATGGGCAATGGTCAGTTTGGATTTATCGACGCAAGAAATATGGATCTTGACAGCATGGATATCACAAAGATGATGAACGATATGCAGAGTATGCAGCCAAAAGCGGAAGTAAAGAAGAAAAAGAAAGACAAAAAAGAAGGGCCAGAGTTTACATTAAAAGATATTCCAGCACCACATCAGATCAAGGCAATGCTGGATGAATATGTTATTGGACAGGATTATGCGAAGAAAGTTATGTCTGTTGCTGTATACAATCATTATAAACGAGTGGTTACAAACACAATGGATGAGATCGAAATCGATAAATCGAATATGCTGATGATCGGGCCAACAGGAAGTGGTAAAACATATCTGGTCAAGACACTTGCAAGACTGTTAAAAGTACCACTAGCGATCACAGATGCTACATCCTTAACAGAAGCAGGATATATTGGTGATGACGTAGAAAGTGTTTTATCAAAGCTCTTACAGGCGGCAGATAACGATGTAGACCGTGCAGAACATGGAATCGTATTCATTGACGAGATTGATAAGATTGCCAAGAAACAAAATACAAATAGCAGAGATGTCAGTGGAGAATCCGTTCAGCAAGGATTGCTAAAACTCTTAGAAGGAGCAGAAGTCGAAGTGCCAGTCGGAGCTACAAGCAAGAATGCAATGGTACCACTCACAACGATCAATACAAGGAATATTCTTTTTATCTGTGGTGGAGCCTTCCCGAACTTAGAAGGAATCATCAAAAAACGTCTGATGAAGAAAACATCGATCGGATTTGGAGCAGATTTAAAAGACTGTTTTGATGAGGAAGAAAACATCATTGCACAGGTTACGAATGAAGATTTGAGAGAATATGGATTCATACCGGAATTCATCGGAAGACTTCCAATGATATTTACATTAGAAGGACTGACAAAAGAGATGTTAGTCAAGATTCTAAAAGAACCAAAGAATGCGATCTTAAAACAGTATCAGAAGTTATTAGAATTAGATGAAGTAAAATTAGAATTCGACGAAGGGGCTCTGGAGGCTATCGCAGAACAAGCTCTGAAAAAGAAAACAGGAGCCAGAGCATTACGTGCGATCATCGAGAAATTCATGCTCGACATTATGTACGAGATACCAAAAGACGACACAATCGGAAGCGTAACGATCACAAGAGATTATATTGAGAATCATGGAAATCCAGAGATTCATCTAAGAGATCAGTAAATAAGAATGATACGCCAATATGTATAAATGAAATGCAGCCAGAAAGTTAAATCAATAACTGTCTGGCTGCATTTTATGTTATTTAATATTCTATTAACGAAAGTCTTATTTAATAACCTTGATCCATCCTTCAGGGGCTTCAATATGACCCATCTGGATTCCTGTTAAAGTATCGTATAATTTCTGGATGACAGGTCCCATCTTTTCCATTCCGCTTGGGAAGCAGATTTCATTACCGTGATCATAAATCTTTCCTACTGGAGAGATAACTGCGGCTGTTCCACATAATCCACATTCAGCGAAATCTTTGACTTCATCAAATAATACTTCACGTTCTTCGACTTCAAGTCCAAGGTATTCTTTGGCTACATAAACTAAAGAACGACGAGTGATAGATGGAAGGATACTGTCAGATTTAGGTGTTACAACTTTACCATCTTTTGTAATAAAGATGAAGTTAGCTCCACCTGTTTCTTCTACTTTTGTTCTTGTTGCTGGGTCAAGATACATATTCTCATCAAATCCCTGACGATGAGCTTCCATGATTGGGTAAAGGCTCATAGCATAGTTTAATCCGGCTTTGATATTACCTGTTCCACGAGGAGCAGCACGATCATAATCACTGACACGGATAGTAATAGGTTTAGCTCCTTCTTTGAAGTATGGTCCTACTGGTGTAGTAAAGATACGGAACTGATATTCATTTGCTGGTTTTACACCGATCACAGGATCACTTCCGAACATATAAGGACGGATATATAATGTAGCACCAGAACCGAAAGGTGGTACGAATGCTTCATTCGCTGCAACGACTTTCTCGATCGCTTCTACAAATTTATCTTCAGGGAATACAGGCATCTCAAGTCTTCTGCATGAATCTGCCATACGGCTTGCATTTAAGTCAGGACGGAATACAACGATATGTCCATCTTCTGTTGTGTAAGCTTTCATTCCTTCAAAACATGTCTGAGCGTACTGTAATACACCGGCACATTCAGAGATTGTGATGTTGGCATCTGTTGTTAATTCACCTTCATCCCATGCTCCATCTTTGTAATTAGCTACAAAACGGTAATCTGTTGGCATATAACCGAAACCGATGTTAGCCCAGTCGATATTTTTCTTTTCCATAATATTAATGCACTTCCTTTTATTCGTATTGTAGAGTCGTTAGCCAGTCTATGGATGGTCGGCTAAAAATTCTTATTGCTAACAGTTTACACCTGAATATTTATAACGTCAAGAGATTTTATGCATCGTAACCATGAATGTTTTTCACCGATGGACCATATGTGAGTCCAACACCCTGAGAGCTGTTTGGCCCTTTTGGATATCCAATACCACTGTAATAAATATAATAAATTCCATTTTCCACAAAAAAGCTGCTACGGTAAATACCACGGTTGTCCCATGCTTTTTCCTTTTCAGATGGTTTTAAGATCGTAATACATTTCTTAAAATCATGCTCATTTTTGGATGAAGTATAATAAAGATTCATTTCCCGGTGCCTATGCCCTTTGTAGAAGGCAACGACGAGCATTTCATAGCCTTTCTCTGTATGAATGACATCTAGATGCCAACTTCGAAGTCTGTCAGATGGATATTTTAACTGAATCGTGCTTGGAGTTGTCCAATGAAAACCATCTTTACTTTCACGGTATAAAACAGGGAATTTTCTTTTACAGTTGACAGTCCACATCTTATATCGTCCGTTTTCATAAATGATCGCCGGACTTAGAATACGATCAGTGCGTGCATCGGAAACCAATACATTCTGAGCTTTACTCCAGTGGATACCATCGGTTGTTGTACGTTTCATGATCTTATCGATCTTGGTACGATTATCGACTTGGCGCCAGTAACATTCTAAGGTATCGATGTCTTTTCTATATACAAGATGGGTATCTGAATTATACTGTTTGTCAGGGTCTTCAAATGGGGTCAATGGATCAAGTGAAACAGCTTTTCCCTCTCCTTCAAATGGCTTCCAATGAATCCTGTCATTGGAGACACAGACGTGTGGATTTTCTTTTCGCTGATCTGCACCTGGATATGGAGTGTATGCCATCCAATAGCGATAGCCGTTCCATGGTTTTTCAAAGTTTAAGACTTTTGGGTGAAATGCCTGATCATCACCGTAAGAACTGATGATATCAAGTTTTGATCTGCAAAGTTTCCTCTCCCAAGAGGCACTTGTTTTGGCTGGTTTATCAATTTCTGCCTGTGTGTTTTTTGGTGCACAAGAAGATGTGATGATCAATAAAGCTAAGATCATCACCAGTGCAATGCTTTTGTTCTTTTTTAACATAATCTCCTCCTTATTGTAAGTAGCCTGTGAAGATCAAGGACAGTAAATATGGAAATTTACATAGATTTTACCTAGGCTGTTTACAGTATAACATAAAGAACAGCCTTGTTTTCATAAAAGTATAATAATTAAGGAAAATGAAAGAAAGTTATTGGGAAAGTATGAAAAATAATGCTATAATATTACAGAACAATCAAAAAAGCGTAAACGAAAGGGGAGCCTTCTCATGGACCAGATGAAGTATCTAAAGGAACTGGCAGTGCGTTATCCAAATGTCGCAGCTGCTTCAACAGAGATCATCAATCTTCAGGCAATCTTGCATCTTCCCAAAGGAACAGAGCATTATGTTTCTGATGTTCACGGCGAATATGAGAAATTCAGCCATATCATAAGGAATGGATCAGGAGCGATCCGAAGCAGGATTGAAGATGAATTTGGGAATACACTGACAACAAAGCAAAAGAAAAATCTGGCATCAGTTATTTATTATCCGGAGCAGAAGATGGATTTAATGGAGGAAGAATTACCAAAGAATTTCCTTCTTGAATGGCAGCATGATACGATGGTACGTCTGGTTCATGTTGCAAGATCAGTCGGGAATAAATATACAAGATCAAAAGTAAGGAAAGCAATGTCACCAGAATTTGCCTATGTGATGGAAGAATTGATGGTAGAACACCGGAGAGCTGATAAGAAACGCTATGTAGAGCAGATTCTTGAGACGATCATCACGACAGGAAGGGTCAGACAGTTTATTGCAGCGATGGCCCATCTGATCCAGGATCTGGCGATTGATCATCTGCATGTGATCGGAGATATTTACGATAGAGGATCTGGTCCACACAGGATCATGGACTGCATCATGAAGACAGCGAATGTTGATATTCAGTGGGGAAATCACGATATTTTATGGATGGGAGCTGCATCTGGGCACCGCGCATGTATTTGTAATGTTGTAAGAATCTGTGCAAGATACAATAATCTGGATGTTTTGGAAAATGGTTATGGCATCAATCTGATCCCGCTGGCAAGATTTGCATTGGAGTGTTACAAAGATGATGAATGTGAATTATTCCATGCATCTGGAGAAGTGGATGAGAGTAATATCCGAGAAGAAGAATTGAATAAGAAGATGCACAAAGCCATTGCGATCATGCAGTTTAAAGTAGAAGGTCAATTGATCAAACGCCGTCCAGACTTTTTGATGGATCAAAGATTACTATTAGACAAGATCGACTATGAAAAAGGGACGATCACATTAGATGGAAAAGAATATGAATTAAAAGATAAGAATTTTCCAACGATCGATCCAAATGATCCATATAAATTGACCAAAGAAGAAGAATATGTGATGGAACATCTGGTAACTGTATTTAAATACTGTGCTTATCTTCAGGAACATATAAGATTCTTATTTGCAAAAGGACACTTATACAAGGTATTCAATGGAATGCTTCTATATCATGGCTGTGTACCGTTAAACGAAGATGGAACATTTCGTGAAGTAGAGATTGAAGGAAGAAAGTACGCAGGGAAAGAACTTTATGACGTCTTAGAACATCTGGCAAGACAGGGCTATTATGAGGAAAAAGACATGAAAGCCAGAAAATATGGACAAGACATCATGTGGTTCATCTGGTCAAATGAAAACTCACCAGTCTACGGAAAAGCAAAGATGGCAACGTTTGAGCGCTATTTCTTGGATGATGCAGATCTTAAGAAAGAAAAGAAAGACTATTACTATCAGTGGTATGAAAATGAAGCAGTGATCAACCAGATCTTAGAAGAATTCGGATTAGATACATCGACAGGCAAGATTGTAAACGGGCATATGCCAGTAGCAGTAAAGAAAGGCGAAAGCCCGATCAAATGTGGAGGAAAGCTATTTGTCATTGATGGTGGATTCTCGAAAGCATATCAGAAGACAACAGGGATCGCAGGTTATACCTTAGTGTCTAATTCTTACGGATTAAAACTCGTAGCACACGAACCATTTGTATCAAGAACTATAGCGATCAGAGAGGAAACAGATATCCATTCAGATACGATCGTTATTAATAAGGTAACGAAACGTAAATGTGTTATGGATACTGATAATGGCAAGGCACTACAGGAGAAAGTGGCAGATCTTGAACAGTTATTATGGGCTTATCAGAAGGGACTTATTACGGAGCGTATTTAAATTAATTTTCATAAATTGTATCATGCACATAGATTAACAGATGGAAATTGGGTGCATAAACTATAAAAAACCTGAGGTATTTCTATGCTATGTGAAAATGCAGCCCAGAGTAATGACTATTTTGAATTTATCGGGGAATACAGCGGAGTACTTGACTATGTAAAAGAAGAATTCAACACAGAATGTATTACAGTGATCGATCAGAGATTCGCGATCGCATATGTCAAAAAGAACGGACGGACATCCATATATGGACAAAATTATCCATATAATACGATTCCACGTTGTTTCGGTCTGATGGACACACAGATGTTAGAAGATGTCGGAGTAGCGCAAGTCAGAAGGAGTACCTTGGATCTTTATGGAAATGGTGTTTTAGTTGGAATGATCGATACAGGGATCGACTATGAACATCCAGCATTTCGCTATGAAGATGGCAGCAGTAAGATATATTCTCTCTGGGATCAGACAATAGAAGGTGATTCAGAAGATACATTTCTGGGATATGGGACAGAATATACAAAAGAACAAATAGAAGAGGCACTGAAAAGCGACGTGCCACAGCAGAAAGTACCATCGAAGGATGAATCTGGACATGGTACTTTTTTAGCAGGTTTAATTGCTGGAAATGAGGATAACGAAACAGGATTTTCAGGAATTGCTCCGAATGCAGGATTGATCGTAGTGAAATTAAGAAAAGCAAAAGACTATTTGAAAGAATATTACTGTATTGATCCAAAATATGAAGCATATGCAGAAACAGACATCATGCTGGCAGTTCACTATATCGATCATATTGCAGAACAGTTGCAAAGACCGATCGTCATATTCTTAGGCATTGGCACCAACCTTGCGTCTCATCTTGGAACAGGACCATTAGACCAGTATCTGTCAGGCAGAGCGATGCTTCGGGGAGTCGCAGTTGTCACAAGCGCTGGAAATGAGGGGCAGGCAAGACATCATTACAGTGGTCAGGTTTCACAAAATGATGCAAAAGTGGAAGTCAAAGTTGGAGAGTCGGAGTATGGATTTACAATGGAACTATGGGGATTAGCTCCGAACCGCTATTATGTAGATATTGAGTCACCGTCAGGACAGAAAACAGGTAGGATACAAGGTGGGTTAAGCGGGCAAAGATATGTAACATTTTTATTAGAAAAAACAAGGCTGATCGTAGAATACTTTACGGTAGATACATCTGCAGGAGCTCCAGTTATCGTTATGAGATTTCAAAATCCGGCACCAGGAATCTGGAACATCTACGTCAGTGACGATGGCGTAGGAAATCGTGAATTTGATCTGTGGCTTCCAATCACAAACTTTATCAGCGAAGATACATTTTTCTTGGAATCCACACCATATAATACACTGGTAGCACCATCAAATACAGGATTGCTGATATCTTGTGGAAGTTATAATTCCAACACAGGAAGCCTCGCGATCGACAGCAGCAGGGGATTTCCAAGAAATGCGGTTAAACCAGATTTTACAGCACCAGGAGTAGAAATTCTAGGACCGTTACCAAGGAAACGCTATGGCAGAAAATCAGGAACAAGCGTTTCAGGAGCAATTACCGCGGGTATAGCAGCATTGATGTTAGAATGGGGGATCGTGCAGAAAAATGATATGCAGATCAATACGACAAGAATTAAAAATTATCTGATCCGGGGAGCAAGGAGAGATCCGGAAAGAATCTATCCAAACAGAGAATGGGGGTATGGTCAAGTGGATCTGTATGAG
>OHAG01001787.1_pt1 | contig 13074 bp, 10 predicted proteins | sample 1577081 | NCBI WGS metagenome assembly OHAG01 (sample SAMEA3541513, study PRJEB24748) | human gut metagenome | biome: human gut; feature: human-associated habitat; material: faeces | place: China | collected 2012
AACTCCAAATAATTGCTATTATTTGGACCTGATGGTAAGCACCGTTTCTTTGCCTCAAATATGACCACAGATACAAATGATCTGTGCGTTTTTTCAGAGTTTACTATAACACGTCCCATTTAAAACTTCAATAGATTAATACAATCTTAAGAGTTATTGTTATTGGAAATACTGGATTTAAATGGATACTATTTATTTTTACCTCACCGAAATAGCTTCTTTAGGTATTTTCTATAACATAGCCTGAACAACTTTATTACCGTTCAAGTTGGTATTTCTTAGTTTTGAGAAACAAAAAACTCTAACAGGAATATTTTGTTTTCTCATTTCCGCTGCTCTTCTCTCCAGCCTGACCATCATGAATATACGAATATGCCATTAAAAAACAATTATACCCAATCCAGGTCAGTTGGGGATCAAAGGTACTGTGCACTGCAAATAAAACAAATACCAGAAGAAAATAAGTATCTTTTCTGATGGCAATAAAGATTCCAATAAGGATCAATCCTGCTAAAATCAATGCAAGGATTATTGGTCCAAAATTTAGGAGACTCTGCATATAGGAAGAATCTACATAATTGTATGCTATCCCTTCTCCCGGTTCTCCACCTACCCACTGGATCTTTTGCCCAAAAAGTTTAATGCCAAAGTTTACATATCCGCTTTTTCCCAAAGCTATTCTTCCACTTAATAATCCATTTAATTTTTTCATCCATTGTACGGATTCAGCATACTTAACTGAAATGCTTATAATACCGGCAGATAAAATCGGCACGATCCCTACTGCGATCACTGAATATATCCTTTTATAAATTCTTAAATACGGAATATATTTTAAAACAATTACTCCAATAATTGCCAGCATTCCCAGAATAAATGAGTTTTTAGTATCAGTTTTAATAAAGAAATATAAGCTTCCTGCCAGCATTGCAGCTAATTCAATCCATGTGATCTTATTCTTTCTCCAATATACCCACATAAGGATCATATAAAAGAATAAATTGCTTCCTTCTGTTGTATACTGAAATCCTAAGCTGTCCCGGACTCGTTTGCCGCCTTCTTGTACATAGATCCTGTTCTCCAGTATCCCCCCATAGCAGCTCCCAATTACAAATAGCACTGCCCCAAGATGCACCCAAAGTGACCATTTTATGATATCCTGAAAATCCACATCATGAGCTGCGACTATAAATACCCAGTAGATCAGCAGATTTTTATCTTTTGTTACATAGGCACTGACCAAGAATAATGTTCCCACTATAACGATCAATGCCAGTTCTTTTTTAGAATATCCCTTTTCCAGAAAATCCAGTATGATCTTTGCGCATATCAGTCCATAGGCAATAAACCGTACTACAGGGAAAAATATTTTCATACTGTCCATTTCCCCGTATTTAGATGCAAAAAGGATAACCGATACCAGATAAATCCCATATGCAAAAAGGAACATCCATTTTTTCTTTTCTTTATCTATATATATTCCAGTCATGATCATTCTCTGCTCCTTATTTCCATTTTGCTTTCCATTCTTCTTTCTGTTTTACTTTCCGTTCTGTTTTCGGTTCTGCCTTCAATTCTTCCTTCTCTCTCACATTCTCACCCAATCCCAGATACTTCTCCCAGGCTTCTTTCGTAGTATACTTCCCTATATCTCTCCTGTATTCTTTTGCTGCTTTTCTATATTTAAACAGCAGGCAGCACAGTGCTTCCAGAATGTAGCCCATACAGATGATGGTCTGGATCAGGTCTTTTTTTACCAGGATGGCTCTTTCTGATTGTTTATCCCAGATGACTACCTCATCGTGTTTTTGATAATCTTTAATGGAATCACCTGCTTTGACAAGTGGTACCGGGCCTTCCCGGAACTCATCTATATAGCTCAGTTTATCCGCCATTTTAGCTAACTCTATATTCATTTCTTCCGGGTTCAGCTCCCAGATCCATTTAGGGCCTTTTAAGAAATCCAGGACACCTTCACAGGTAAGCTTCGTGTCTTTATACCGGTATCTGAGAAGCATTCCGGCCATCTTTCGGATGGTATGTTTCATTATCAGGAACAGTGAATTCTTCTGTAATACCATTTCTATCAGAAAGTTCCTCATGTCATAGTAGGACATGATGCCGGGCATGGCACCGCGCACATCCCGGTGCCAGACACAGATGCCGTTTAAGAATGTGATACCCACATCCCGGTTTCGTATTCCATATTCAATATCATCGTGGTGTACGAAGAACTGGAATGGAAGATTGTCTTCTCTTACTACGTTCAGGGAATAGCAGCAGCACCACCAGCCTGAATACAGCTTATGCTCATTGGCTGCTTCAAGGACGAAATGATCAACTCCACTTTCATAATAGGTCAGATCAAAGTTGTAGTACTGGTTTGGAGTGGTTTTTCCCTTTTCCCACCACTCACCTGCGCTGAAGCTGTACCTCTGGTTTTCCTGGCGCAGGAGTGTTCCGCCTACAGTCATGTCCTTCCACTCTTCTTTTAAAACAGTTAAAAAGCCGTAAAGCCGCACCAGAAGGTCCGGCTGTATGATTGCATCATCGTCCATAAGGAGAACATGGCTGTATCCCTCTTTTTCTTTGCGGTTCATGATCTCTATCATCCCTCTGGTAAAGCCCCCGGCGCCTCCGGCGTTCATATTTTGGATGATATCTATCTTATCCTTCATCTTTGCTGCCAGTTCGTTGACTCTCCTGCCATTGCACAAACTTCTTCCGTTATCGATCAGGAAGATATGGCTATGGTGTGATACCTCCAGCTCAGGCTGGGTAAAAATATTTTCGTAAAGTCTCCTGAGGTTCTGGAAAACATAGCCTTCTCTTTTGTAAGTACAGATATCAATTCCTATATTTACTTTCCGAAAGGATTTTTCATCGACCTCGCCCCAGTACATGCCTTCCAGCACCCATTTTAACCGGTCTTCCACGATCAGTGCAAAGGCAAATACTCCATCATCATATTTATCATATGGAAATGGAACCACATATTCTTTTTCATTTTCTCCATCCAGTTCTATTTCCTGTATGTCGTCTTTGTCATGCATCAGGATAAGCTTTTTGAAACCTCTTAACCGGATCTTTAAAGTGATCCCTATAAGATTCGTATATTTTTTCCGCTTTGCGATATAAATAAGATTAAAGTAACCATTAAATGTGAGTCTTCCAAAAGCATCATGATAATACATGTCCGTAATACCACATATGTTATCCTGCTGCAGTAATACACTTTGCAGTTGAACTTCCATTATTCCTCTCGCTCCTTTTGTTTCAATCGTTTTGCGGCTGTACGTAGCAGTTCCATCAGGATCCGTTCTTTCATCCCAAGAAGCAGGATCCCATAAATACTGAAGAATACACTAAAGCAGATCACCAGCACCGGAAATACCGGCATATTCACCTTGTTTTTGATAAATACCATAGCTGCGCCGGACAGAGCCGCTGCCGGTAATATCTTCCACACTTCTACCTTCTTAATGATCTCCCATGCCATATTTTTAAGTGCTGCTGCCTGCACCACAAGGACTACTGCCTCTGCCACCAGCGTTCCAAATGCAGCTCCCGAAGCCCCGTATCTGGGGATAAAAACAGCATTCAGGATAATATCAGCCACAGCTCCGGCACATTCCGAATACAGAACGATCGTTTCTTTTCCCAGTGGGACCAGCATCTGGACACCAAAAACATTACTGGCGCCTATAAGGATCAGCGTAGGCATGATGATGCACATGGGGATCACGGACGGAAGATACGCATTCCCTGATAAAAGAAGAATACACTGTTTTGCCATAATAGTAAAGCTGACAGTAAGAGGAATTGACAAAACTGCCACAAATTCCAGTGCTTTATCGGATACAGTGCAAAATTCCCGTTCCATTTTCATTTCCACATAATAGGAGGTTCGCGGAAGAAGGACTGCGCCTAGAGAAGTAACGATATTTACAAGAATGACCTTTATTTTGATCGCCACATCATAATATCCTACTTCTGTATTATCCCGCATAAATCCAAGCATGGTAATGTCCAGATTGGAATAAATGGTGATCGCCACAGACATGGCAAAGAAGATAAATACCGGCTTTAAATGGCGGCGGAAATGATAGTCCTTAAAACGTTTGAATATAATATGTTTCCGCAGGTTAAAAAGATTAAATACCCCGTATCCGGTATTGGCAAGAACTGTGATCCCGGCATATTTTATGTAATCTTCTTTTGTATGCACCATCAGAAACATGCAGATCACTGCAAGTACCTTAAACGCCAGTGACCGCAGGGTAATATACGTATAACATTCCAGAGCCTTATAGACCCATTCCATGGCAATAAGATTTAAAAACAGTGACAAGCTGCATACTAACAACAATGTCCGCTCTTCCTTAAATCGCGGGACACAGATAAGAGCCACTGCCAGTGCCGCATATGCAAGCAGCGTCATGATCCCATTGATCATCCAGATCTCCTGGGCTGTTTTTGACATCTGATCTTTATCATCCCGCACCTGGGCACAGGCACGTATTCCATAAGTAGGTATGCCCAGCATGGCAAACATGGAAAAATAATTGATCACTGAGTTTGCAAAGGCGATCTTTCCGTTTCCTTCCGGCAGGAGAACACGGGTAATATAGGGAAATGTGATCAGCGGAAATACAAAGGCAGATGTGGTCAGGAGCATGTTCATGACCAGATTGAATTTTATGGATTTCTCTTTTTTCTCCATACTTTTCTTCCTTATTCTCCCGGTTTCCATCCTGGTCTGTATACAGGATGAAGGCCAAATTTCTGCTGTCTGGCATTCTTAAAGGCTTCTTCCAGAATGTTCAGTTCCAGCTTTTTGTGCCCTGTCATATGATTTAAGAAGATCTTTACCCGGATCTTCAGACAGAAATAGTCGTAGCAAACCCCGGAGAAATGTTTCCGATAGGTATCGATCATATTCCGGTAGGAATAATACAGCTTCCAGTTAATGCCGCTTCCTTCTTCTCCTACATCATGATAGGCTACAATCCCCGGCACTCCTATGATCTTTCCTGTTTTTCTCATGCGGATCCCATGCTCCAGATCATCCCAGTAAATAAAGTAGTCTTTATTAGGCAGTCCGGCTTCTAAAAGCTTTTTCTTATTCATAATGGTGCCTACATAAGTAAAGCTTCCCATTTCAAACTCTTTTTTCTCATACATTTCTGCAGGAATAGATGCTTCACAAATACGGATCCCTTTTTTGTAATAATATTTTCCGTGATTGATATCCATTTTCCCGTTTTTGATAACTTTTCCGCAGATTGCTGATATTTTATCCAGATCCGGCTGTTCTTCCAGGTAATCGGATGCCTGCTTTAATGCATCATCTTTTAAATAGGCATCGTCATCAGATACCCAGATCCAGTCAGCCTCCTGCTCCATAGCCCTTTTTATGCCGGCATAGAAGCCGCCGCTTCCGCCCATATTGCTTTCCATGGTCAGAATGATCTTTTCAAAGCCTGCATCTTCCTTTTGCCACTGCCGCAGATACTGCGCAGTTCCATCTGTGCTGGCATTATCTGCCACGATCACATAAGCCGGGAGATACAGCTGTTTTTCAAAGCTTTCCAGAGCCTTTTTCAGCTTATCCAGACGATTATATGTAACAACCACTGCGCCTATCTTCATCTTCTTATTCTCCATTCCTATTTTTATGTCTATTTTTATTTTATATCTATGTACTCCTAAAACCTTTCTTGTACATCCTTTCGTAAATAACCGTACTGATCGCCTAGGATGCGGATCTGAGTGTGCAGCCATTTTTTCTACTCCAGACCATGCTCCTTTAAATATGCGAAATACCTCTGGGGATCGATCACTTTTCCTCTTTTATTCCCAAGTCCGTCTTTTACAGCTTTGATAATCAGCTGGCTGCGGAGCCTGTGATAACCTTTTAATTTGCTCTTTACAATGATCGCCATCAGTCTCGCTGTCAGCAGGCCGAAGCTAAACCACCGCACCAGCTTATTTTCCTGAAATTCCCGGATCATAAAGTACTGGTTCCGGTTGCAGTAGTATTCTTTCCACCAGCCGGCCGGTGTCATATTGGCATCCAGTACCGGTGCATCCTGATGGTCGATCACAGCATCCCGGATCAGGTACAGCTTATGTTTTCCTGAAACACGCCTGGTGTATTCGGAATCATCTCCGTAAATGAAAAGACTGCCATCTGCTATTCCCAGTTCATCTACTACCTTTCCCGGAAATAACGGACCTACAAATGCATTTGCATCTTCTTCTGTCACTGCCTTTAACTGATCTGCATCCCGCACCACCGGGCTGTTTTTCATCATGAACCTGGACAGTTTTTTATGATGGAACAGCTGATAATGCTTCAGGTCGATCCCGTAGATAAGGGGACAAAGTCCCCCGGCATCAGGAAGTTCTTTTCCTGTATCCAATAAAGTTTCCAGGCAGTCTTTTCTTGGATAAGCATCATCATCCATCAGCCAGTACCAGTCAGGAGACAGCTTTTTCGCCTCTCTCATACCTGCCTCAAAGCCACCTGCCCCGCCTCTGTTCTCATCTAAAAAAAGCAGCTTTATCTTATGGCTTTTTGCTGCGATCTTCCTTATCTTTTCCTGTTCTTCTTCACAGCTGTGATTATCAGCAATGATAATATGATCTACCGGACGGGTCTGGCTTAAAAGGGCATCTATGCATTTTTCCAGTGTCCTGGTCCGGTTGTAAGTAACTGTTATGGCTGCAACTGTTTCCTGTCTGCTTTTATTGTTTTCCATCTCCATATACTTGTGCCAATATCCTTTCGCTGGTCTTCCAGCTGAAATGTTCTTTGATATAGTTCCGGCTTTCCATAGCCCTGAGGCTCCGTTTTTCAGGATCATTTAGATATTCTACGATCTGTTTTTCGTATTCTTCATCTGTTTCTGCCGGAATGATCACCTGATAATCCTCATCAATGCCTTCAGCGCCCACGTTTCCTGTAATGACTGCTGTTCCCAGTGCAAGGCTCCTTAAAACCTTTAGTTTAATACCGGCACCCAGAGTCAGTGGAAATACTGCCAGTGCTGCTGTCTTTAAATATATATCCACATCTTCTACAAATCCCGTTACATGGATCCACTGGTTTTCTTTCTGCTTCAGCTTTTCCGGCGGCCTGTTTCCTACGATATACATCTGCAGCTGGGGGATCTGCTTCTTTACCCGTTCTGCAATGGTGATAAGACGCATTGCAGCCTGATAATTTTCATCTCTGCCCATTTGTCCCAGAAAGCACAAGGTATATGGCTGTGTTCCTGTTTCCGGATCTGCGGCTTTTATCCCTTTGCTTTTGGTCATTCTACTCTCTGCCACGTCATTCCCAACCACGTCGTCTTCGATCCCATAATAAGGATTCAGTACCTGACAGTTTTGTACATGATACTTTTCTTCGATCAGCCGCTTATCCTTCTGGTTAAAAGTAAAAACCCGGTCTGCTTTTTTACAGTATTTTCCTTCTTTTTCCAACACCCGGCCTAACTGAAATCCCAGATACGCCTTTTTAAGCCCATGACTGTCTCCCACTTTCCGTTCATAGGACTGTGCCGTCATGTCATGCTCTGTTATATTAAACTTCAGATCCGGAAAAAGCCTGCGTATCCACAGATATTGTCCCATAGATGCATATTCTGCATGGATAGCATGGATCTTATATTTTTTCACCAGACAGATCAGCTTCCATGCGAACCTGAAAGAGCTTCTGGCTGCAAAGTAGTTTGGCATCCACGGTTCCAGGGTCACATGGACCATACGGGTAAATTTATTGATCTTTACGCTGTGATAATGGTCATCTTCTGCATATTCTTTTTTAAGGCCTGCATCAAATTCAGATGCCTCAAAGGTAAGCACATATACCTGATGCCATTTTTGTAATGTTTCTATCTCCTTTCCCATACACACACCGCCTGCGTGGTTGGCTTTTGTGGACGGGAAATAGGGGGATATATGAAGGATATTCATTATTTCGGGCCTCCTTCTAACAATGGGAATACTCTCTCACGGATCACATTTTCTGCAGCTTCCTGTGTGAAAAGCTTCATATACAGGCTCTGCATCTTGTATTTTATCTCTTTGAGCCTGTCACTTTGAGCCAGTTCCAGCAGCTCCTGGGCACATTTTAAAGCTGCATCTTGCCGGTAATTGATCCCGATCTGCTCCTGCTTTACCAACTCCCATGTATCACCGGGGATATTATTTACCAGTGGGAGACCATAGCAGAAATAGTCAATGGATTTCATGGTCAGTCCTACACATACCCCCGGCTTCATCATATTGATCCCAAACATGCATCTGGAGAAGATCTCTGCTTTGACTGCTTCTTCATACACTGCACCGTAAAATTCTGCCTTAATGCCCTTGCTTTTTAACTTTTCCTCAAAAAGCCCTCTGTTTTCCCCATCTCCAACTACATGTAAGAATACCGGTGTCATTTTTCTGGTTATTTCCAGGAAATTTACGATCCCGTCTATATCTATAATGTTATTAATAGAACCAAGATAGGCAAAATGGATGACTGCTGGGGATTCCGGTGCTTCATTTTCCGGTATTTCCATCTTCCAGCCTTCCGGCACTTCTTTTGGCCAGTAGACAACGGCTGTTTTCTCCTGCTTGGCATTTATAAACTTTTGAAAATAATGGCATTCTGTAATGACCAGATCTGCCGCTTTTAAATGATCATCCCGCAGCCGCCTCCAGCACTGGAAGGGCCACAGCTTCTGAAGCTTTTTTCCACCCAGGGATTCCGGCCACAGATCTAAAATATCAAACACAAGGACTGTCCTATTCATTTTCCTCTTTATTCTGTCCCCTGCAGCTGCCAGGGAATTTGCCGGAAGGATCATATAGACCATATCTGCCTGTTCTTTTTCCAGGATTTTTTCCGCTTTTCTGGCAAAATCATACTGGGAATACAGACGCCTTACAGAAAGATTCTTCCTGTAAGGCACCGTGTCAATGTACATATGGTCAGGTGCACTCCGCACCTTTTTTACTTTCTCTCTGTGGATAAAATCCGTTTCCACCCATAAAACCTGGGCGCCCTGTTGTTTAAACAGCTCTCCCACCCATTCTGCTCTTGGCTCATAGCTGGAAGAATTGGTAACAACTACTACTTTTTTACCTGCTCCATTCATCTTCTTCCTCTGCCTGGATCTGCTCTTTGATCCTGCGCTGCTCTTCCTCTGCTGTCTGCTGTTCCATTGCTGCAGATACCTCATCAGAAAATCCTTCTGTGCTTTCTTTCTCAAACAGGATCTTTATTGTCTTAAACAGGATCTCAATATCCAGTAATACAGAATAATTCTGGATATACATCAGATCCATTTTCAGTTTATCATAGGCTGTTGTATTATATTTTCCATACACCTGGGCATATCCCGTAAGACCACCCTTTACCTTCATACGGTAAGCAAACTCCGGGATACTCTCTGAATACAGGTGCACATGCTCCACCCGCTCCGGTCTCGGACCTACCAGGCTCATTTCCCCTTTCAGGATATTTAGCAGCTGGGGAAGTTCGTCAATACGCAGCTTGCGGATAATATTACCTACAGGTGTGATCCTTGGATCCCGCTCTGTAGCAGGTACGGAAGCACCGTTTTTTTCCGCATCTACGATCATGCTGCGGAATTTGCAAATGGAAAATACCTTCCCATCCTTTGTACAGCGTTCCTGATAAAAAAATACAGGACCGCCGTCATGCATTTTAATAGCTGCTGCCGTCACAAGAAAAACCGGGGACGTGATCACCAGCATAACAGCTGAAACAAAAATATCCATGGCGCGCTTGATAAATGCCTGCTCAATGGAAAGTCCGTCATTCCTGGATAATAGTAATGGCGTATCAAAATAATGCATACTCTCTGCACTTCTGATGATAATATCCGAGATCTTCGGCGTACTGTATACACGAAGAGACTTTCCGTAACAGAACTTCAGCAGCTCGTTTCTCATTTTAGAAGGGATATCGCAGATCACTACTCCCTCATACTGAAGCAGTTTTTCTTTTAATTCTTCTGTTACAGTCTGGATTTTTACCACTTCACCGATCTCAAAACAGTCTTCACGGCTGTTGAGCTTATTCATAAGAGCCGCCACCGGGCGTTCTCCATATATCATGATCACCTTTCTGGGCGGATACAGCTTCCTGTAGATCCCATTTGCCAGATATCCCCAGATACAGATGATCACAAACTGCCCTGCTGTCATAAGGACCAACGGCATTACTGTTTTAAAATGCTTTACAAGGAGCACGATGGGAATATAGGAAACTGCATTGGCGCAGATGGTTGCCAGTGTGTGGGTATAGATCAGTTCCCCATTTCTGAAATATCCCAGGCGCAGGCTGCCATACATGGAGCTGGATACATACAGCATCACAGCATACACAGCTGCCAGAAAATAATGCCCCATCCTCTGATATGGCATTTCCATGTGCTCATTATAACAATGGATCCATACCTGCATAAAGATCCAGGACTGAATTCCGATCAGAAGCACACCTGCCAGAAACCGGATCAGGCGTTTATACTTTTCATAATTATTCACTTGAAACTATTACCTTTCTATCTGGTATTTAACCTTTGTACAGTATATCATTGAATCCCCCCAAACGCAAGAAAACCCTGTATTATCCAGTTGTCCGGATATGGACAAGATGGGATAATACAGGGACTGTTACATGAATACCTGCATCTGTGGAATTTCTATTGCAGATGGTAAACTTACTATCTTGCAGACCTCTTCATGATCCGGATGTAATGGATTCCATACATCATTGAGCCTGGCATATTCATATGCATCTGCAAATGTATATTTTTTATCAGTATCTTCTTCCAAAGGTTTTCCTGATGGGTAACTGCCGTGTAAAGCCGCAAAGAAATGATATAAAAATTCATCATAATTATATTTATATGTAATTCCCTGATACGTGATCATTTCAGGATATATTCTTGTATAACTTGGATATCCGGGCTGATTAGCTGTTAATACATCTGCATTTTTCACATTCAGCTTCAAAATATCTCCACCATGGCATTGTCCAAATACAATATATTTATGACCTTTAATAGCGTTTATTTCATTTGTCCATTCCTGCAATGTAATAAATTCTCTTCCCCACAAGTTGATAACACTCCCAACAGACATTTGTGAACCATGATTACTCACTATAAAATAACTTTCATCTTCAACTGTGGTTTTCTCTTTCCATTCATCCAAAAGTTCATATAGCCCCTTTCTTGATGCTGGTTTTGTTTCTAATTCCTGTCCCAGATATCTGATCCGGCGTCCATCTGCATACAAGATCTGAACTATTTTCTCTGTCGTCCCCAGATATTCATCCATAACCTGACGGGCAAATGCCAGATCACTTGCGTATCTGTCATAATTATATCTGTCATTCACACCTCCTGAAAGCAGCAAAACATACTTCATTCTATCTTTCTCCTCTGTTAGATCTCATCATTTGTCTCATCCGATCTGCTTCATTTCAATACTGCTGTCAGGTGGTCTGCGATGCGATTTCTTTTCATATGTATTTTCATTAACGATAAAACAATATTCACAATCATGATCCCAATTCATAAATGTAGACGGATCATAAAAAACCAGCCAGCCACACAGCCCCGCATCAAGATCATTGAACACAGAAATCCCCATATAATCTTTAACTTGCTTAATGCGTACTGCATCTTCTGACATCCACAATTCTGAAAAATTTTTATTGCGGTCTCTATAAAACTCTTTTGCCATCGCTTCCGCAATTGGTTTTAATGCCACTTTATTGACAATTCCCATTTTACTATCATCCCCTAACAGGATACGGTCGGCAGCCAGCAAGCGTTCTAAGGATTCTGGCTGTTTTTCAACATCACTCTCAAAATAAGAGGCTACAATTCTAGTATGTATATTTGCTAATAATATCATACCATCCTTCTTTCTCCGATTTGCTTGATTTCATATTCCTGTACTGATTCCAGAATATAAGGTGAATGAGTTGATACAATATATTGGCAATTCGGGAATAATATTTTTAGAGCTGGAATAATATTCCTCTGCCATCTTGGATGGATATGACAATCTATTTCATCAATAAGTACAATTGCCTCATTCATATAAAAAGGCATACCTTCTTTTTCACCTAAAAGTGATAATCTCATGATCATAGCGCCGATAATAGAAAACAGGCTCTTGAATCCATCGCTCAGCATACCAATATCTATTTCTTCTTTTGAATCATCATCCACAAAAATAATATTTCCATTTGCCTCTATTCTGGAAAATTTCAACGGTGAGAATAGCATATCCACCGCCCTGGTTACATGTTCATAGACTCTCTGGTAATAATTTCCTTCTTTCAATTTCAGATAATCCAGATTAAGTAACCATTGTTTCACATTAAAATATTTATTTGAAATAGTATTATCCTCATTTACATTACTCCGGAGAGAATCTTTGCGGACATTAGACATTATATCCATGTTGATTCCCTGAGGTTTGGAAGACGGAAGATATCGAAATGCATCAAAGTATAATACCGGTGTCATTTTTTTGTTATTGATCAGCTGTTCTAAGATATTTTCATATTTAGCTCTGTTTTTTTGAAATTGTTCTTCTTTTTTAGTTTTGTCCTCATCATTTTCGCTTTCACAAAGGTCAATTTCAAAACCATTAGGATATACCATAAAATCCTGATACGCATCACTTTGTGAATTTTTTAATTGAACTTTCGCTCCTAATAAAGACAGCGTATCATCCGCAATATTCAATATCTTCTTATCATCTGCATTTAATTGCATTTTAAGCTCTGAACTCAGCCAATTTTCTTTATACTTAATGGCCTTTTCATCAAATATGCGCCCGCCATATTCCTGATCTAACGTTGTCAGTGTATAAATAATGGCTTCCATGATTGTTGACTTTCCACATCCATTTGGTCCTATAAGAACACATACATTCAATGGCTCATCTGTACCTGGACGAACCAATTCTAGTCGATAATCCTTAAAACATTTTACATTTGTCAACTCAATTTCTTTCAGTTTCATGTCG
>OHAG01001797.1_pt1 | contig 13023 bp, 11 predicted proteins | sample 1577081 | NCBI WGS metagenome assembly OHAG01 (sample SAMEA3541513, study PRJEB24748) | human gut metagenome | biome: human gut; feature: human-associated habitat; material: faeces | place: China | collected 2012
TGTAGCGGGCCGCCGGTGATGGTCTCGCCCGGCCCGGGCAGTCGCTGTGCGGTGACGGTGTAGTCCGCGTTCATGGAACCGATCACGGAAACGGTGCCGTGGATGCGGTCCAGCGCGGAGAGGACTTCTGCTGCGCTCATGATTGCTTTCCTTTCTTGCGATTATTGCGATTGCCGACGGTCGCCGCACTTTCACTGCGCGGTTATTGTGCTCTCACTGCGCTTTGGCGGCGAGTCCGGAGATGCGGGTCATGAATTCGTTGAGGAACCTCGGCACGTCCACGCCGACGGCGACCTTCATGGTCTTGACCGGGTCGTTGAGGCGGGTTTCGTCGCCGATGGTGCGTCCGCGTGTCGGGCCGTCCACATCGACCTTCATGTTGATGTCGAGCGTGGTGACGAGCGTCGGGTCGACGGCGACGCCGACGGCGAGTGGATCGTGCAGGCCGCAGCCGCCGAGGTGCGGCGAGGTGGTCTCGTAGGCCTTGATGTAGAAGTCGGTCATGTCCGCGAGGAACTTGCCGGCCTTGGTGCCAAGGTCGCGCCACTGTTGGGTTTCCTTATAAGTGAGCAGGGTCTGCAGGGTCACGTCGAGGCCGATCATGGTGGTCGGGGTGCCGGAGCGGAACAGGTAGTCGGCGGCTTCCGGATCCTGCGAGATGTTGGCTTCCATGCAGGCGTTGCAGTTGCCCGGCACGGTCAGCGCGCCGCCCATGAGCACCACGCGGCCGATCTCGTCCTTGATTTCCGGAGCCTTCTTCAGTGCGGCTTCGATGTTGGTCATCGGGCCGGTCGGCACGTAAACGAGATCCTTGCCGTAGGTCTTCACCGCATCGATGATGAAGTCGACCGCGGATTCGGTTTCGACGGAGCGGTTGGAATCGGGGATGTCCACGTCGCCGATTCCGTTGTCGCCGTGGATGAATGCGGAGACGGGCAGCACTTCGAAGTGATCGGTGGTGCTGGAGTGCGACAGGCCTTGGTAGACCTTGACTTCCGGGTGGCCGAGCAGGTCGGTGACGGCGAGCGCGTTGCGTACGCCCTGTTCCACGAGCACGTTGCCGTAGGTGCCGGTGATGCCGATGAGTTCGACTTCCGGGCTGCCCAGCGCGTAGGAGATGGCGAGCGCGTCGTCGACGCCGGTATCGAGATCAAGAATGAGCTTCTTCATGATTGCGCCTTCCTCGTTGATTGGCTGTGACGGCCGTTCGCGTCCGCGCGGCTGCCGCCTTTGTTGTGTTCTTTTTTGTGCGATGTTTTATGCGATTGTTGTGTGGCGTTGAGTACGGTCTCTGTATCACCTCACAACATTATGATAAAACGTTTTATCAAGATTTCCAAATCATCCTTTCGACGTGCGTGTCGCGGCGGAAAACCGCCCCTTTCTCCGATACGCGTCCCACGTTACACGCGCAATACGCAATACACGCATCGCACGCGTTATGCGCGTTATGCGCAAGCGGCCTGCACCAGTTTCGGCGTCAACACCTTCACCTGCGGCGAGGCGAGCCACGGACGGCCCGCACCGGAATCGCCATCGCCACGCACCACGGCGTCGATTCGACTGCCCAGCATGCCCCAGCCGGCGGCGGCCAAATCGACCACGCTCTGTTCGACGGTGGTCATGCGCAAACCCAATCCGAATCGTCTGAGAATGTTGTCGTAGCCGATCACCTGCATGTCTTCGGTGACGTGCAGCCCACGCTCCGCCATGCGCTGGCGGAAGCCGAGCGTCATCACGTCGTTGCAGCAGAACACGGCGGTCGCACCGCCGTCGATGATCTGGTCGGCAGCATGATAGCCGCCGTCGAAACGGTAATCGCCGGACACGCACAACGCGGGATCGAACTGCTCCCCCGCCTGCTCGATCGCATCCACGAAACCACGGCGACGGTCGGCAGCGCTCGATTCGGCCACATCGCCCGTCACAATGCCGATGCGCTTGTGCCCGCCTTCCAGCAGGTACTGGGCCGCAAGCCGACCGCCGAGATAGTTGTCGAAGCCGACCGCGTCACACCAACCGCATTGCGTCAGTCGGTCGATGAGCACCACCGGGCAGGTGACACGCTCCACGTCCTCACGCAACGCGGCGCCGGCACCGGCCGCGCAGGATTCGCGCGCGGGAATCAGCAGCACGCCATCCACCCCACGTGACGTCAGCCTGCGCAGCAAAGCCTGTTCCGACTCACGCGAATCATCCGAATTGGCCACGATCAGCGAATACCCCTGCGCCGCACACTCATCCTCCACGCATTTGGCGAGCGCCGCGAAGAACAGGTTTTCGATGTCGGGCACGATGAGCGCCACGAGCTTGGATTGTTTGGTGACGAGGCTCCTCGCGTTCTGATTGGGCACGTAGTTCAACTGTTTCACCGCCTGCGCGATCGCCTCGCGTTTCTCCGTGGAAACACGCGCCGGCCGATCATTCAGCACCAGCGACACCGTGGTCACGGACACTCCCGCCGCCGCAGCCACATCCTTCAGCGTTGCCCTTCGCGCCATCAGCTACCCCCTGTAAAACGTTTCTCCTACCAGCATAAGCCCTTCAGCTCGCACTCGCCACCACCCCTCTTCCCGTCGCGCCCGCCACACCTATCGCGCGCCCGCGTCCACAACGATCACAGCCCTTGTGCCCGGTAGCGTGCTTCGGTAGCGGCTTTGGCCGGCTCCCACCAATCGCGGTGCGTCGCATACCAGTCGACCACGTCGTGCAAGCCGCTTTCGAAATCCGTATGCGCCGGCTTCCAACCCAATTCGGCACGCAGCTTGGACGAGTCGATCGCATACCGGCGGTCGTGCCCCGGCCGGTCGCGCACCCAATCGAACGCGTCTTCCGGCTGCCCCATCAACCGCATTATCATGCGCAGCACGGCGATGTTGCTTTTCTCGCCGTCCGCGCCGATCAGATACGTTTCGCCGATGCGACCGCGCGTCAGAATCGCCCATACCGCCGAAGAGTGGTCTTCCGTATGAATCCAGTCGCGCACGTTCTCGCCGGTGCCGTACAGTTTCGGCCGCGCGCCTTCCAGAATGGACGTGATCTGCCGTGGAATGAACTTTTCCACATGCTGATATGGCCCGTAATTGTTGGAACAGTTGGAAATGGTGGCGCGCAGGCCGTATGTGCGCGTCCACGCGCGCACCAGATGGTCGGACGCGGCTTTCGACGCGCTGTACGGGCTTGACGGGCGGTACGGCGAGTTTTCGTCGAATCGCGCCGGATCGTCCAACGCCAGGTCTCCGTACACTTCGTCGGTGCTGATGTGGTGGAATCGCACGTCGTATTTACGCGCGGCCTCCAACAACCGCATCGTGCCCTCCACGTTCGTGCGGATGAACGGTTCCGGGTCGAAGATGGAATTGTCGTTATGTGATTCCGCCGCGAAATGCACGATGGCGTCGCAGCCGGGCACAATGCGTTCCAGCAGCAACGCATCGCAGATATCGCCGATGACAAGTTCGACCTGCGATTGCGGCAGCCCGTCGATGTTCGCCGGATTGCCCGCATACGTCAGCTTGTCAAGCACGGTGATGTGCACGTCCGGATGATTGCGCGCCACGTACCGCACGAAATTCGCGCCGATGAACCCGCATCCGCCTGTTACCAGAATATGTTTCGGTTTGAATCCCTGTTCGCTCACTGTTTCAGCAACCGCCTTCCCGATTCCAACATTACGAATGCAAACAAAGGCGCATAAGGAAGGAAATACCTGAATTGCATACCGTCGACTCCGATTAGCCCATCCGCATCGTATTGCAGCCACAAGGCAAGGTAAATCAGTAGGATATCTCCGATACAGACCACCGCGATCAACCATACGTATGGTAAGGAAAGCACACCGCATGCATTTATAGAACCATTGGCAGTCCTAACCGGATTCTTTCGGCGGCTTTTGACACAAGCATTCACCACACTGGTCACAGCCAACACGACTACGGAAACCACAATTGCCAACCAACACGCGGCAATCATGATGCTGTCCGTCCTGTTATTCATATTCGATTGAGCATGCGTTATCGCCCATGCAATGTTCTTCACAGCATCCAACATGGCAACGGGATCCGTCAACAATGCATGCTTGCGCTCGCTCATTTGTTTGTACGAAACCAGCATCGGACAATTCGTATACCAAGCATTGACGCCCAACCAGAATATGGTCCATATACCAGACGCAACCACGCCTATCAACAATGGCATAGCCCGACCACGATTCACACGCCAGCGACCGGAAACTCTATCAAACATCAACGGAATAACCAGCAAAACCAATGGCATGTACACAAACTTGCACATTGCCAATAGCACGCTCGTTACCGCAAGCGCCACTGCTCCACGTTGTGATCGTTTACCAATAATTCCCCGGAACAGCAAACAGGAGAACAGAATCATCACAGCTTGTGTCAGCGAATCCGCAGAGATGGAAAATGAGGCGAATCTAAGCATTTGAGGAACGCAAAGCAAGAGTCCAACTGAGATCCGCCATTTTGGCAATGCCATAACCGCACAGTACATGAGTAATGTGTAGACGATTAGCATGCATATTTCCGCCAATCGATATGTTGCCCCAGGCCCCAAATCAAATAAGCGCCCCACAGCGAATCCCAACAATTGCGGAGCATATACAACCGGAGAATTCGTTACCGTGTTGTTAAAAGGCAGGTCAACCGTTGTCGATGATCCATTGTCAGCAACGGATTCCGCAATCACAACTCCCGGGTCATATCCGTCATACTGATCTAAGGAATACTGCATCCAACTGCGATCGACCGCGCCACCGACCACCCCCGTCTCAGTATTATGCAACATACTTCTTGAAGTAACTGGCCGCGCAATTACATCCCCGTTGAGTATGGAGTCAATTCGATAAACATGCGTCCAAATATCCGGCACATGACCAGGCTTGGTAATAGTCATGAAAAACATGCCTTCAAGCAACACGCACAACGCCACCAACACTGGCATGCATCGAAAAATCTTCTTCCCCTTCATACCGCCACTATCGCATAACTATTTGACTGCGCTTAAGAACATGCCTTGGTTTCATTCATCATTCAGATACCCACCAGCTACCATCAAGACACCTACTCGTCCAGACACACTGGCTAATATATAGCTCGGTTTTACATGCTCATAAACCCCCGTTTACACAAGGGGTTATTTGCCGTGAAGGAAGCGACGATGCCTTATATCCAGTCTGCCGTTCATGCCTTCGAGCCTTCATACACCAAGCATCCCAAACAATCGTTTACCGGCGGCATCTACCAGCCACTGGCCGATGAGAGCATGACAGATACCCCCTCTTATTTCAAGGCACGTCACCGCGCGGAGCTGTATACGCGGAAGACCGCTCTCCATACAAAGCCCGCGCGCCGAAGCATCTACATACCGACAACGGAAGCATCCCCCGTAACATGCGATACGAATATTCTTGCGATTGCGGACGAGCAGCATGCTTCCTCTTTTGCTGCAGAGACACAAGTTAACGGCAATCACGCATTACAGACAACGTCACGTACTCTTCAAACGGTTCGGACAGCGCTGACGACTGCCGGGCATAGCTTGAAACGAGCAGGACACGTTATTACCAGCGCGGCCCGCACCACTGCACGCACCGCACGTACCGCTACGACCACGATGCGTAACGCATGGCATACCTTCACGAGTTTCAAAGCCGTCCAGCTTATCATCAAGTTCTTCCGGGGTGCGCATGCCTTGTGGAAGAAGCGCATGAAGTTCTCCTATGCGTTCTATACCGCAGTGTTCTTCCTGCTCACTTCCTTCGAAGTATTATTCATCCAATGGGGAATGTATAGCGAGCCACACTATGCTAAAGGCACACATGTCAGCCAAGCAACAAAAATTCTAAATAGTGTTGCAGGTCAACTTACCAAATTCGTAAGTCAAATGTGGCTGGAACAGAAATATCTATTCCTGATTAATTTCGTTGCCCTCGCTTTAATCTATCTGGCTCTGATTTGCATATGCAATAGATTCTGGATTGCAACTGCGACATTCGGCTCTGTAATGTCCATCTACGCCGTGGCAAATATGCTCAAAGTTCAGCTTCGCGGCGAACCGATAATCCCAGCCGATTTATCTTTCCTCTCCGGAGGAGATACCGGAAATATTGTTTCTTTTATTCCTAAAGATAGCGAAGCATTCATTAGTTCTGCTGTTACAACCCTTCTTTGGTTCTTAGTCGTATGTTTCATCTGTTTTGTTCTAGACGGAAGAAGGAAATTCATTTACTGTTCTTGGACGCATCCGTTCACGTCAATCAAGAATATCCTCGGCAATCTAACACGCATCATCGCAGCTGTATTGAGTGTTGCGATCTTCTTCTCATTTACTTGGAATCTCAGCACACCTAATTCATGGTCATATAAGTGGATTAGGGATATGGGATACAAAGCAGAGCTTTGGAACCCAACCGACGACGCCCAAGCCAATGGCCCTGCAATCTCCTTCCTCAATCTCACCCATGTCAAAGCAATGGATGAGCCAAATGGCTACAGCAAAGAAACCATGCAGAAGCTGGCACAACGCTATAACAAAGAAACTGTGCTCATTAACAAAAACAGGGCGAATAACCTTACCGACAACAATGTTGTCATGATTTTGTCCGAATCTCTTTCAGATCCGACACGTGCTCCAGGCATCGCATACGACATCGATCCAATGCCCTATATCAGGAGCCTTAAAAATACAACCACTTCAGGTCTGATGTTGTCTCCAGGCTACGGTGGCGGTACCGCCAATATTGAGTACCAAGCCCTTACGGGTCTGAATCTCGCCAACTTCAACAGCTCTTTGACGGTTCCTTATCAGCAGCTTGTCCCCACACAGAAAAGTCCTTATTCGTTCAATCAAATCTGGAACCAAAAGTATGGATCAAATGGATCCACCGCTGTTCATCCGTATTACAGCAGCATGTACCTGAGAAATACGAATTACAATAAGTTCAAATTCTCATATTTCTATACTCTTGATAGCAAGAAACCAATATGGCATCAGCATCATATCGACAAATCACCAGATGTCGACGATGCTTCTGCCTATCAGTGCATTCTTGACCTTTTGAATAAGCAAGACACAACAAATAATGGCAATCCACAATTCCTTCAACTTGTCACTATGCAAAATCATCTTCCCTACAACGATTGGTATGACAATAACGAATTTAAGGATGCAGACGTTTCAGAGAATCTAGGTTACTGGGATCGATATTCGATTGACACATATGCAAAAGGCGTCAATTACACTGACAAGTCCACGCTGGCTTTTCTGGAATCCCTCAACAAGTTGGATAAACCTGTCACTGTTATTTTCTACGGAGACCATCTTCCGGGAATCTACGACGATGCAAGCAAGGACAAGAATAACGCTCTCACACTGCACGAAACAGATTACTTCATATGGTCCAATAACGCTTCAAAGTCAAGAGGCGCCAAAATTGACCACGCGACATCCTATACATCATCCAATTACTTCATGGCGATAGCTGCGGAACATATGAATGCAAAAGTATCGCCATACTTGGCCTTACTCACTAAATTGCGCGAAAACGTACCCGCCATCAGCCGAATTGTCGTTCAAAAAGGCGGACGTAGTAAAGGTAACGCAACTTATCTCGATTCGAATGGCAACGAAATCGATAAGCAAAAACTATCGAAAACAGCGAAACAGTTGCTTAAGGACTACGAGCTTGTTCAGTACGATCAAACGTCAGGCAAAGGATATTTGCAAAATACAAAATTCACTCAAGTTCCCAGTAAGTAGTATTTTCCATAATGGATGCGCAACATATCTAGCAGGAGAAGCATTATGAGGATCGCGGTCGCAGGAACCGGTTACGTTGGATTGTCCGTCGCATTGCTGCTTTCCCAGCATAACGAGGTTCACGCCTTTGACATCGTTCCTGAGAAGGTCGAGCTGCTGAACAGTGGCAAAAGTCCGATTGTCGATCCGGTAATCACCGATTTTCTGGAGAAGAACGCCTCTGGTGAGCGGCCGATCGATTTCCATGCCACCATCGACGCGCAGGAAGCATATACGGATGTCGATTTCGCAGTGATTGCGACACCGACGAATTACGACGAGAAGAAGAATTATTTCGATACCTCCAGCGTTGAAGCTGCGATTGCCGCGGTACGCCAGTACTCGCCGCATGCCTGGATTGTGATCAAGTCCACCATTCCAGTTGGCTATACGCAGCAGCTTCGTGAGAATTTAGATGACGACTACATTCTGTTCTCTCCCGAATTCCTGCGCGAAGGCCATGCTCTGTATGACAATCTGCATCCAAGCCGCATTGTTGTCGGAGCTCCGCAAAATGATGCCGAATCCGTTGAAGCCGCGCACCAGTTTGCATCTTTACTCGCCGAAGGCGCCGATCCAAGCGAGGCGTCCCGCATCAATCATGACGGCAGCACCGGCATTCCCACTCTGGTGGTCGGCACCACCGAAGCGGAGGCCATCAAACTGTTCGCCAATACATACCTGGCTCTTCGCGTGGCGTATTTCAATGAACTTGACACCTATGCGGAAAGCCGAGGACTGAACACCCGGGAGATTATCGACGGCGTATGCTTTGATCCGCGCATCGGCGACGGATACAACAACCCCAGCTTTGGCTATGGTGGATACTGTTTGCCGAAGGATACCAAGCAGCTGCTTGCCAACTACAATCAGGTGCCGCAGAACCTCATCGAGGCCATTGTGGATGCGAACCGCACCCGCAAGGAATTCGTTGCCTCCGAGGTGATGGAACGCATCAAGGACGTGCAGAATCCGGTCATCGGCATTTATCGACTGACCATGAAATCTGGCTCCGACAATTTCCGCCAGTCCGCCATCCAGGACGTGATGAGGCAGTTCAAAGCCAATGGCATCCCCGTGCTCATCTACGAGCCCACACTGGACAAGCCCGACTTCCAGGGCAGCGAGGTCACCCACGATCTCAGTGAATTCAAGGCGCGCACGTCAATCATCGTGGCAAATCGCTGGGATAACAATCTCGCAAATGTTGGAGGCAAAGTCTACACACGCGATTTATTCCGCAGAGACTGAATACCCCCTAAAGCGATGCCGTTTGATCAAAAACAGCAATCGTGACCCGATTTTGGGTGGCTACTGAAAATTCACTCCTTCTATTCCAATGAAAATAGCACTGTCAAGCGTAACGATGTTTGATTCCCATCATTGGAACAAATAGCAAGAATCCTGTGCATCGAAATCAGAAGGAGCTGGATTGAGACGTACTTGGATATTTGAACGTATGTGCGAGACCAGCCACGTTTAATGAAGGTGGCCGACCAGCCACTCTTCGTCTCAGTCATGTATGATTCACCCCAGTTACAGCATATACCGAACGAATCGCCCCGATTGATAGTATATGGACCGGTGTTGTTCACATCGAAATCCACTGGCTGTCTGCCATTAACTGTGACTAAGCCGTCTTGCAGACTTCGCATAGTGGTCCAACTCCTGCAATGCGGCTTTATTGTTGTCCGTGCGGAACTGGTAGGTCGCCAACCGATCCGAAATATCCCAACCACCAGACACACGCCTACTGGACGTCTGATGCAACAGCCACGGAGGCACACCCTCCCACAAATAAGTCACACGCGCCCTCGACGGATCAAACCAGTCAATCTGCAAGTTGCCGTCGGCCCCGTCGAGCGCCAACTCATCACGCAGATACGAACCCAACACAGGAGAGGAAGGCGCCACAGGCGTGCCACTGCCCACGGAGACCAGACGATCGTTCTCCGACCCGTCCGCCGTATAATTATGCGTGCCCGTCCTCGCGTACGGATTGTACTGGCGGTACACCGGAACGGAACCGCCCGAACGCCAGCCAACACCCTCGTACGACCAGCCCACGGAAACGAGATGATCACGCTCCGACACATCCGACGTATAGAAATGCTCACCCGTGTAACGGTCATACAAACGATACATCGTCACCGAGTTAGCATTCACCGTCACAGTAGCGATCACTTGAATATCGGAATTGGCCAGCTTGCCATTGACCTTGAACGTCACATTCGGCTTCTGATACTGGTTGAGCGGTATAGAATCCCACACCACCTTTTCCGTTGTCTGAGTTCCATCCGTCCACGTCACCTTGATAGCATTCGGAAGCGTCGGTGCGATAAGTGCTTGCGTGACTATGTTGACCGGATCATAGCTTCTCAATCCCAGCACTCGCACACTCACCCGCACGGTTCCGGAATATCCCTTTACCGTGCCATTGACAGAGAAGTTACTCGCTTTGGCGTACTGATCAGGCTGGATTTTGTCCCATGTGATGACTTCATCGGACTGACGGCCATCGTCCCATGTGACGTGCACCGTTTGCGGCAGGTTCGGAGCCTTGCCTGCATAAGTGGTGACGGCATCAGGAGCCTGCACGGATTTGATCGGAATAACGACCTTCACCGACACTGTGGCAGTCACACCGTCAAGGGTCGCGTTGATTTTCGTGGTGCCCTCCCCCTTGCCTTGCACGCCAATGGTTTCGCCAGTGGCTCTTGACACGGAAGCCGCGGATGGCGTCTCCGAAGCCCAAGCAACCTTGTTCATGTCCATCTTGGCGTAGTCCGGGTGAAGCTCACCCACCACTGCCTTGATGTTTTTGGACTGGTTGCGGTTGAGCTGGAAATCCTTACCCGTGATGTCCTTGGTGGTTTCCTTGCCTTGGGCATCCTGTTCGGTGGTGGTCAGTTTAATCTTCGGACGTGCCACGGAAACCTTGGTCGTGACGGTCTTTCCACCGGCTTCCGCTGTGACGGTCGCTTGAGATTTTGCCTGGCCGCGGGAACTTACCGCATTGACGGTGACCGCATCACCATTGGGCTGCAGACTGATGGTTTTACTGAGCGAATCCTCCGTCCACGTGGTGCGGGTCACCGAACTGGGGAAACTTGCATAATCATGGGCTGGGGTGATCTTCGTATAGAGCTTGAAGCTCTCTCTCCGGAGGTTGCATCCACATTCTTGCCGGTGACCGGAACCTGTACGTCGTCCTCTCGGCTGGGGGTGTCCTGATGGCTGTCTCGCACGATGGAGAGCGTGGCGTCAACCACCTTGATGGTGGTCTTCACCTGACGTCCTGCAAGCGTGCCCGTAATCGTCACGGTGCCAGGAAGCTTGGCCGTGACCATGGTCTTCGGCGTATTGCCGGCGGAGCTCACGGAAGGGGTCCTATTCACCGTCGCCACATTCTTTGGACTACTTCAATTTGACAAAACACACTTCGGGGCTTTGGTGAGCTCGCCCTTGTACGAGCTGTACCGCTTCGCGCTCTTGAACAGGGGCACCAGGCCATGCCCGGTCATCAGCCGCATGACCCGTTTGGCCGATACCCTGACGCCCATGCCCTTCAGCTCCAGGTGGATCCGCTTGCACCCGTAGCGCCGCTTGCTGTTCTCGAACGCCTCCTCGACCAAGGGCAGCAGCCACGCGTCCTTGTCCGGTCTGTCCATGGCCTTGATCTGGTAGTGGTATGTGCTGCGCGCGATGCCGACCATGGGCAGCAGTCTTCCGGCGGTCACGCCGAGCTTCTCACTGGTCCGTTTGACGAGGATGGCCTTCTCTCGGCTGGTCAGGTTTTCCGGGACTGCGCCCGGCTCTTTTCCCAACAGCTCGATCACGCCCTTCCGGATCGCGATCTCGATGTCCAGTTCCCTTATCTCCTGCTGCCAGCCATCTCGGTTGATATTTCAGAATATAAGTAGACAGTTCAATATGTGCGGTTACGCCATTATCCATTTTCAAAATAATCTTAAAATAATCATCGACTTCTTCATGCAGAACATTTTTCAGGTCTGCAAAAACTGTTTTCACTTTTGCATCCGGCATCATAAAAAGAATCTGGTCGATCAGATGAACGCCCCAGTCGTACATCATACCGCCGCCGTATTTTTTATACAGATGCCATTCATGCATATAACCGTTACCGGAATGGAGCCTTGATTCAATAGTGAATACCTTGCCTAACATACCTGTTTCATAAGCCTTTTTTACCGTGAGCATATCGCGGTCCCAGCGTCTGTTCTGGTGTGTGGTACAGCATACGCCTGCTTCCTCGCAGGCTTTGGTCATTTCATCCAGTTCTGCAACATTCAGTGCTGCAGGTTTTTCTGTAATGACGTTTTTACCTGCTTTTGCTGCTTTAATCGCCATTTCTTTATGAAGATGATTGGGAACTGTCAAAATAACCGTATTAATTTCCGGATCTGCAAGAAGTTCATCCGCCGAATGATACCCCTTTATTCCTGCTTCGATTGCTTCCTGTACGCGTTCCTCTTTGATATCCGCTGCACCAATCACTGTAACGCCAGCCTTCGGTGCCTGCTTGCTGTGAAATTTGCCCATACCACCGAAACCGATAATACCTAATTTCATGCTCATAGAATTCCCCTCCTGTTTTTATTTTCATTTATCTTTCATCTGTGTGAAATCTTTTCATCTATATTATGGCATGTAATTGAAATATTTTCAATATTTTTTTATATTTTATTTACTTTTTCATTTATTTTTTCATTTCACGAGTCTTTTTTTCATCCAGGAACCGCTCATATATCGGCTTACTCCATAAATCATGCCCAGTCCCCAGCCAATTGGCAGTCCTGCAAACACACCAAGATATCCGAAAAACGGCGCAAGAACCACTCCACCGATAATTCTTCCTGCCATTTCCAGAAGTCCCACATAAACAGGCGCCATGGAATCTCCCGCTCCGACAGAATTGAGTACCTCTCCCTTCGGTGGTCTTCCCTGGTAGACTTTTCCATGTTCATCTAAAAGAATGGCTCCATCGCCTGCCATGGAAATCAATACATTTCTTGCCCCCATTTCTTTTAATTTTCCTGCATATTCGATGATTTCTTCATCTGTTTCAAGCTGAACCCCGAACATATCTCCCAACTCATGGTTGTTCGGCTTAATAAGAAATGGATGGTATTTCAGGACATTCAACAAAAGATCTCTTGATGAATGTCCTGAAATACCATCCAT
>OHAG01001814.1_pt1 | contig 12937 bp, 7 predicted proteins | sample 1577081 | NCBI WGS metagenome assembly OHAG01 (sample SAMEA3541513, study PRJEB24748) | human gut metagenome | biome: human gut; feature: human-associated habitat; material: faeces | place: China | collected 2012
TTGGGCATGGACCGATCTGCAGAAGAACGGCATGAAGGCCGAGTCCATCGGCATGATCCCGATCTACACCGGCGCCAAGGGCGAGGAGAATCAAGGTCTGGCCACTGGCTCCGAAAACTACTGGTGCATTAACTCCAAGGCTTCCGATGCTGACAAGAAGGCCACCAAGGACTTCCTGAAGTGGGTTGTCACCAGCAAGACCGGCATCGATTCCCTGTCCAGCGCCATGGGCTTCACCACTCCGTTCAAGTCCTTCAGCGATGTCAAGTCCGACAATCCGCTGGTGCAGGCCGCTGTTGAAGATCAGAACTCCGACAAGACCGCAGTCTCCTGGAACTTCACCATGATGCCGTCCGAAGAGTGGAAGAACAAGCTTGGTTCCGCCCTCCTCGAGTACGCTCAGGGCACCGGCGACTGGAACGCAGTCAAGAAGGCGTTCGTGGACGGTTGGAAGACCGAGTACGACGCTGCTCACTGATCACCGCTTGATCAAACCAATAACTGAATAGAATAACTGCGGCCGAGAGTTTTCCTTTCCTTCTCTCGGCCGCAGTTGGTTGTGACGACATAGCGAAGGGCCGTCATCGTAATTACTTGCGATGACGGCCCTTCGTGTATGTCGCTACGTTCGCTGTATGTTGCCGGAAAATCAGCTATGCAGACGAGCGGTGGTCGAACGGACGATCAGCTGCGCGGGGAACGTCTTGAACGGTTCGTCGAGCGGCTGCTTCTCGATTAGCGCGAGTGTCATGCGGGCCGCTTCGCGGGCCATCTCGACAGGGGTCTGACGGATGGTGGTCAGGCCGAGGTCGCGCGCGTAGACGCTGTCGTCGTAACCGATGATGGAGATGTCGTTCGGCACGGTGAAACCGTTGCGTTCCAGCTGGAACAGCAGCGGCACCGCGATGCCATCCTCCTGGCAGGCGATGGCCGTCGGCATGTGGTCGAGGCTGAGCAGCTGCGTCACGACCTTGCTGATCCTGTTCCTGCCAGCGTCGGTGACAAGCACGCGCGGTTCGACGCCGTTGGCCTGGCAGCATGCCATGAACGATTCGTAACGGCCCTGCACGCTGAAGTGCAGCGTCACTTCGCGGTCGGAACGAATGTAGACGATGTCGCGGTGGCCAAGCATCATCAGATGGCGTGCGGCGAGTTCCGAACCCTGCTTGTCGTCGATGCGGACGGCCGCGTTGAAGCCGCGTTCTTCCGGCAGGCTTGAGTTGATGCCGATGATCGGCACGTCGATCGACCTGAGCTGTTCGATTTCGTTGCTGGCGATGTCGAAGGAAATGACGATCACGGCGTCGACGTTGCGGCGCACCGGCAGCATGTTGAAGAACTCGCTGCGTTCCTCGGTGCTGGACATCTGGTAGATGGAGATGTCGTAGCCCTCATCGTGGAAGACCTCGTTCAGACCTTCGATGATGGAGGAGCTGAACCATAGGTTGAGCCGGCCTGAGACGAGTACCGCGATACGCAGCGCACGGCCGGTTTTCAAGGCCGCGGCAGAACGCGAGATGGAGAAATTCAGCTCGTCCGCGGCCTTCATCACCTTGTCTCTGGTGGCTTTCGACACCAGGTCAGGGCGCGTGAAGGAACGAGAGACGGTGGAAATGGACACGTGCGCGAGTTGCGCAACATCCTGAATGCTACTGCTTTTCATCGAGTCCCCTGTACAGTGATTGCTTGAATAATGTAATGCTACCTCCCCTCACCATTAAGACCGTGTTCTTGTCCAATTTGCAACTTATTCATTACAAACGTTTTCATAAAGTGGTGGTAGTTGGGCATTGCTTGGAATATAAGCGTTCTCTAGAGATGGTTTTTGGTGACAACGTTTCATATTTTGCCGTGCGTGACATGCGAAAATGACAACGTTTGACATTTGCAGTCATGCCGTTTATCATGACTGATGTAAGCACTGGAGAAACAGGAAACAATGCTGTGGATGGTTCCTCTGGGGAATGGAATTCCCGCCCGCGTTGACGCGGTACGCGGAATGGAGAAGGAAAGAAAGCAGGCAGGCTATGATCAGCATGGCTGGCAAGGCGATACGAAAGTGGTGGGCGCTCTTCGCGCTGCCAACGTTCGCCGCGTTCATCATCGGGTTTGTGATCCCGTTCATCATGGGTGTGTATCTGAGCTTCTGCAAGTTCGCCACCGTCACCGACGCCGAATTCGTCGGTCTGAAAAACTACAAGAGGGCTTTTGCCGATAAGGAGTTCCTGCACGCGCTGGGCTTCTCGACGGCACTGACCATCATCACGACGATCGTGATCAACGTAGTCGCGTTCGCCATCGCATACATGCTGACCAAGGCCATCAAGGGCTCCAACATCTTCCGTTCGGTGTTCTTCATGCCGAACCTCATCGGTGGCATTATCCTGGGCTACATCTGGATGCTGCTGCTCAACGGCATTCTCGCTCACTGGGGCCGCGCGTTGACGTATAGCGCAACCTACGGCTTCTGGGGCTTGGTCATCTTGGTGTGCTGGCAGCAGATCGGCTATATGATGATTATCTACATCGCAGGCATGCAGTCGCTGCCGACCGACGTGCTCGAAGCGGCTTCCGTGGACGGTGCGAACGGCACCCAGACCATGTTCAAGATCATCATTCCGCTGATGATGCCGTCGATCACCGTGTGCTCGTTCCTATGTGTCACCAACGGCTTCAAGCTGTACGATCAGAACCTTGCATTGACCAACGGCGCTCCGTCGAACATGTCTGAAGGTCTGGCAATGAACATCACCCGTACGTTCTACGGCCGTATGGGTTGGGAAGGCGTCGGCCAGGCGAAGGCAGTGCTGTTCTTCATCCTGGTGGCCATTGTGGCGCTTATCCAGAACAAGCTCACCACGAGCAAGGAGGTGGAGGCATGAACTCCGGAGAAAAAGTCAAGCACGGCGCACTGTGGTCCGTACTGTTCGCGGTGGTTTCGCTGGCGTGGATCTTCCCGATCGTGCTGGTGATCATCAACTCTTTCAAGCAGAAGGCGTACATCTCCCGTAACGCGTTCTCCCTGCCGACCGGTAAGGCGTTCGTTGGACTTGAAAACTATACGCGTGGCCTCGAGACCACGAACTTCTTTGCCAGCTTCGGCTGGACCCTGCTCATCACTGTCGGTTCCGTGGCGCTGATCCTGGTGTGCACTTCGATGTGCGCATGGTGGATCGTCCGCGTGAACAACTGGGCCGCGAAGCTGCTGTACACGCTGTTTCTGTTCAACATGATCGTGCCGTTCCAGATGGTCATGTTCACCCTTTCCAAGCTGGCCGATATGTTGAAGCTCAACACCCCGTGGGGTCTGTGCTTCGTGTACCTGGGCTTCGGAGCTGGTCTGGCCGTGTTCATCTTCACCGGTGTGGTTAAGGGCATTCCGGAATCGCTGGAAGAGTCCGCCATGATCGATGGTGCTTCCGTGCCGCGTATCTTCTTCCAGATCGTTGTGCCGATCATGAAGCCGTCCATTGTGTCCGTGGCTATTCTGCAGGCCATGTGGATCTGGAACGACTACCTGCTGCCGTACCTGACGCTCGACCTGGGCAAGTACAAGACCATTTCCGTGGCGGTGCAGTATCTGAAGGGCGGTTATGGTTCTGTAGATATGGGCGCCATGATGGCATGCCTAGTTATGGCCATCATCCCGATCATCATCTTCTACCTCATCTGCCAGAAGTACATCGTGAAGGGTGTTATGGCTGGAGCCGTTAAGGGCTGATCTTCGATCAGCCCTTAGGGAACAGCGCAGTGCGCTGTTCCCAGGCTCCAGCCCGAGCGGCTATGCCGCGAGGGTAACGTTGAGCCCGCGCGTAGCGCGGTCCTTAATTGCAGGGCCGAAGGCGGCGCGGTGAAGGGCTGATTTTCACCCAGAAAAATTTAAGGGACTGATGCGAATCAGTCCCTTTTTTCGTGCCTAATTACTTGCTGATGTACTTGCGGAAGACATGCTCGAGAATCGGCGAATGCAGCATCAGCATCGTGCCATACCCCAGTATGAGCAGCAGGAACAGGCCCTGCGGCATGTAAACCCAGCTGGCCACGAGCAGCGCCACGTACACCGCGTCGATCGCAACCAATGCCAACGTGTGGCCGATGTTGCTCACGCCGAACACAAAAGCGTTGCCAAGCGTGCGCCAGAACGAGTTCTCGAACCGCGCCTGCAACGCCCACACCCATTCGAAACCGATGAGCCACACAATCGTCAACGCGAATTTCGGAATGAGCAGCGGCGTGATCTGCAGCACGATCCACGAGTAGACGCACAGCGTGCCGGTCGTGCCGAAAATCAGCCAATAGCCGGTCGATTTCGCAAAATTCGAACGGAACGCCTTGAAATAATTGCGCGTCGCCGTGCCTTCGCCGGACAGCGTGCGACGGACGGCGTCGTGGCCGGCGGTCAGTGCCGCGCCGATCGTGATGATCGGAATGCTGGTGACGAGCATCAGAATGTTGATCCAGATCGCGTCGACGGCGTCGCTCAGGCCGCGCATAAAGCCGGAATCGGGGGAGAGGAACTTCATAATCGCCTTTCGTATGGCATCCGTATAGCAACGTATGCAAGTCGAATCTTCTGCGATTCTACTCGATACAGCTGGAGTATGCACATTTTCGTCAAACGTTTGATGTGCTGCAATGATTAAGTTTTCATTAGCGTTTCGCTTTGCTTGATGTTATCGTTTTCATGTAGCGGAGACAGTGCTCCGCATCCGATGGACTACGACAAAAGGGGTTATGGTGACAGCAAACAACATGCGTGACGATTGGTGGAAGCAAGCCGTCGTCTACCAGATCTACCCGCGCAGCTTCAAAGACGTGAACGGCGACGGGTTGGGAGACATCGCCGGTGTCACCGAGAAAATGGATTACCTGAAGAATCTCGGCATCGACGCGATCTGGCTGAGCCCGTTCTACCCGTCCGACCTGGCCGATGGCGGCTACGACGTGATCGACTACCGCAACGTGGACCCGCGCCTCGGCACCATGGCCGATTTCGACGCGATGGCCGCCGCCGCGCATGAAGCCGGCATCAAGGTGATCGTCGACATCGTGCCGAACCACACGTCCAACAAGCACAAGATGTTCATCGAGGCGCTCGCCGCCGGCCGCGGTTCGGCCGCACGCGACCGCTACATCTTCCGCGAAGGCCGCGGCGAGCACGGCGAGCTGCCGCCGAACGACTGGCAGTCGCTGTTCGGCGGCCCGGCGTGGCAGCAGGTCGACGACGGACAGTGGTACCTGCACATGTTCGCCAAGGAGCAGCCGGATTTGAATTGGAAGAATCCGGACGTGCACGAGGAATTCAAGAAGACATTGCGATTCTGGTCCGACCACGGAACCGACGGCTTCCGCATCGACGTGGCGCACGGCTTGGCCAAGGACCTCGATTCCGTGCCGCTGGCCGACATGGATCCGGCCGCGGTGCAGCATGTGCTGCCGGCGGACGGCGCGTTCAGCCCGCTGTGGGACCGTCCGGAAGTGCACGACATCTACCGCGAATGGCGTCAGGTGTTCAACGAGTACAATCCGCCGCGTTTCGCCGTCGGCGAGGCGTGGGTGAAGGCCGAATCGCAGCATCTGTACGCGTCCACCGACGAGCTCGGCCAGGTGTTCAATTTCGAGTTCGCTGAAGCCAACTGGTTCGCCGACGAGTTCCGTACGGCCATTGCTGACGGCTTGCGCGCCGCCGAGGAAACGCACGGTTCCACCACGACGTGGGTTATGAACAACCACGATGTGCCGCGCAGTCCGTCGCGTTTCGGTCTGCCGCAGGTGAAGGACGCTCCGTACCACCAGCTGGCGCACGATTGGCTGTTGCGTGACGGAGAGACCTACCGCGAGAATCGTGAGCTCGGCACCCGTCGCGCCCGCGCAGCCGCGCTGATGGAACTGGGCCTGCCGGGTTCCGCCTACGTGTATCAGGGCGAGGAACTGGGCCTGTTCGAAGTGGCGAACATTCCGTGGGATCGTCTTGAGGATCCGACGCCGTTCAACACCCGTCGCAACTTCACCGACAAGGGTCGTGACGGGTGCCGTGTGCCGATGCCGTGGAAGGCTGCCGATTGCGGCGAACCGGCTTCGTGGAGCCCGGACTTCATCACCGGCGGCACGTTCGGTTTTGGCCCGGAGCAGGGCGATTCCGCCGACGCGCACCTGCCGCAGCCGGCCTGGTTCAAGGATTTCGCGGCCGACGTCGAGGCCGATGACAACGGTTCCATGCTGCACTTGTACCGCAAGCTGTTGCAGTTGCGACAGACGGTGCTGACGGCGACCGGAGACACGTCCGCCGACCTGCTGGACATGGGCGATACGGTGGTCGCCTACTCGCGTCCGGCCACGGAAGGCCGTCGATTCCTGTCCGTCACCAATTTCGGCGACGAGCCGATCGCCCTGCCGGACGATGCGGTCGCCATCGCAAATTCCGTGCCGTTGACGGACGATGGCAAGCTGGATAGCGACGCCTCAGTCTGGCTGCTGCTGGGCTGATCGACCGCTGAACCTGGCCGCTCCCAAATCGCCTTGCATATATGAAAAATTCCGGCCCTCCACAAGGAGGACCGGAATTTTGGTTTGTAAGGAAAGGGGAATGGTAAGTCTAAACGCTACTTCTCGCCGTTCATGATGGCGGCAAGCGATTGCACGCGCGGCAGATCGAACACCTCGTCGGTGTGCACCACCTTGAGGTCCGGTCCGGCCAGTGGAACACGCCAGTTGGAGTATTCGCTGGACGTGCCCGGTTGGTTCTGCGTACGCGTCTCGCCCACGCCATCCACCAGCGCGGCCTGCAGCAGCACGGACGGCGACTTGAGCAGCAGCTTGTGCATCGCTTCGACGATCTCCTGGATGTGGCCTTCCACATCGCCCGCCACTTCCGGCGTGATCAGGCCGGACTCCACGAGACGGTCCATCATCGCGTCGCGTTCGGCGGTGGCGGAAGCCTGGAACTCCTCGACCGGGCCGGACAGCAGGTGCAGCTGTTCGCGCAGCTTGACGTGCTCGAACTGCAGGTAGCCGGCGGTCGGCGGCAGGTCGTGCGTGGTGACGGAAGCCAGCGCGTACTTGCGGTACGTGGACGGATCGGCGTACGGGTCGCCGGCGTTGGGGGAGTCGTCCACGCGGGCGAACCATTCCACCATGCAGCCCAGCAGGCCGTGCTCGCCGAGTACCGTGCGTACGTAATCAGGCACGGTGCCCAGATCCTCGCCGACCACCAAACCGTTCACGCGGGACGCTTCAATGGTCAGGATCGCGATCATCGCCTCATAGTCGTACGTAACGTACGCGCCACCGCGCGCGCCTTCGCCCTGCGGAATCCACCACAGACGGAATAGGCCGAGTACATGGTCGATGCGCACCGCGCCCGCGTGCGAGAACATGTTGTGCACCATCTCGCGGTACACGCCATAACCAGTTTTGGCCAGATAATTCGGATTGAACGGCGGCTGGCCCCAATCCTGACCCTGCTGGTTGTAGAAGTCCGGTGGGCAGCCCACGGTTACGCTGCCTACTGCGAAACGTTCCGGATTCCACCACACGTCCGCGCCGAGCGAGTGCACGCCCACGGCCATATCCTGCATGAGGCCGAGTGCCATACCGCTGTCACGGGCGGCGTTCTGCGCGGCTGTCACCTGCTCGTCGGCGATCCACTGCAGCCAGCATTCGAAATCGACCATATCGGCGTGCTCGCGCATGAGCTCCATCACTTCAGGCGAATCGCGGTTCGTGTCCTTGAACCACGTGCCTTCCCACGGCGCGCCCCACACCTGGAACGCCACCGACCATGCGGCGAACGCGCGCAGATCCGGACCCGCGGCCTCCTTGAACGCGTCGAACGCGGCCTGACGCTCGACGGAACGCGGCACGTTGTACACAAGCTGCAGCGCCTGGCGCTTGTGCCACCAAGCGGAATTGATGTCGAGCGGCTCGATACTGTCGTTGGCTGGCGAGGCTTCCGCGTGCAGACGCGCCACTTCGGCCTGGTCCGCCTCGTTGAGTTCCGCATATTCAGCGATATCCTGCGGACGGATGTACGTCACATTGAGAAAACGACGCGATTCGGGAAGATACGGCGACGGCTCCAGCGGCGGCACCGGCGCGGTGGCGTGAATCGGGTTGATAAGCATGAAATCGGCATGCGATTTCGTTGCCGCGTCGGACAGCAGCAGCTTCAGATCGCCATAGTCGCCCACGCCCCAGGATTCAGCGGAACGGATGGAATACATCTGTGCCATCCAGCCCCAACGTTGCTTTTCCGCTACTGCTGGCGGCAGTTCGATGCGTGCCGGTGCGCAGATCAGCGCGGCTTCGGCGTGCAGCGGGCCGGCATCGACGGCCAGCGTGTGGTAGCCGGCGGGAATATCGTCCGGCAGCGTCAGTTGCAGCGAGCCGTCATCTGCGTTCGAGCCCGTCAGATACGCGGTCAGATCGCCCGCATATTCCGTGCCGTCTTCCAACGTCAGCTTCAGCGCCACGTCGTTTCCTTTCGCGCGGATTGGCGTGACGGCTTCCTTGCCGATGAACTTCACGACGGTCGGCTCAACAAGTGTGTCTGCGATGCGCTGCTGGGTCGCCGCATAGGAGGCGGTGATCGCTTCGTCGCTGGATGCGTCCACGCCGAGTGCGGCCAATACGGAGACGAGCACTTCGTCGCGGATTTCCACATAGGTACCGAGCTGGTTGATATACGACGTGGAAATGCCATTGAGCTTGGCGAGCTGGATAAGAGGCCGTGCGATGCGTTCTGCGCTTTCGGTCTGCTGGGTCTGTGTCATAGGTCCCTTCTTTCCGCGCCGTTTGTGACGGCTGACATGCTACATTGCTTGCGATTGCCGCAGCTTCGATGCTGGTGGCATTCGCACCAAAGATAACTATATCACGGTATGATATCGTTTTCAAAGCGTGTTTTGCGGTAAGAGAGTGTTGCTATATTGCGATTTTGCTCTAATTTCAGGAATATAGATAACCGGAATTGTTTTTCCATATTGACTATCGTTTGCAATACGAAGGCGCAGCGCTCCGCATTGCAAACGATTATTCCAACGGGGCATTGCTCGTCTGCTACTCGGCTTCGAGAATTGCAAAGCTTTGCAGACCTAGACGCAGCGAAGTGCCGCTAATTTCGTTTTCGCCGATGCTGAAAATCGTCCGATAACTACCATCTGGTAACTGCAAAGCTTTGCAATCGCGGCTTGGATTGACGGCTATGATCAGCTTCTGCAGGTGGGTGGAACGCTCGAAAACGAACACTCTATCGCGTTCGATTGCATGGAACGTAGCCCCCGACCGCAAGGCGTCGCATTCCCCCTTGACGTGGAGTATGGAGCGCACCGTATGCCACAGTGATTCGGCGTCGGCCTGCTGTGCGGCGACGGTCGGGGCGTCGGCGGACGGGTCGGCGGGCAGGTAGCTGCCACCGGTCACATCGCCAGCCCGAGTGTCCGATTCTGCAGAATCGGACACGTGAAGTGCTCCGGATGCGTCGTTCGCATCCCACTGCATCGGTGTGCGCGAACCGGTGCGCACGTAGCCGCCTTCTTTGCCGGGCAGTGCGCGGTATCGCATGCCGATTTCGTCGCCGTAATACAGGAACGGCACGCCCGGCATCGCGAACAGCGTGCAGTATGCCAGTGCGATTTCGCGCTGCGACAGTCGCGGCGCCACGCGTGCGGTGTCGTGGTTGCAGGTGATGAAATTAAAATTTCCGTCGGCCGTTTCCGCTTCGCGCAGACGCGGCTCGTACTCGTCCAGGAATTCGCTGATCGGCGTGCCGGAATCGGCGTTGAAATAGCTCTTGTCGCCCTTGCGGCTCAACGGGTCGTCCACGTTGCGCAACAGCATGTTGTAGCCGTTGGGAACGCCGTCCCAACGCCAATCGAGATAGAAATCCATGTCGAAGCCGGCGGCCATCGACTCCTCTGGCCGTCCCCATTCCGAAACGAACGCGGCTTCGGGGAAGGCCGGGCGGATCCGGGCGAACATGTACTGCCAGGTGCGGATGGTGTAAGGCTTGCCCTCATCGTCCTTTTTGACGAGGCTGTCGGCCATATCCACGCGGAAGCCGTCTGCGCCACGGGAAAGCCAGAACCGCATGACGTCCACCATCGCGTCGCAAGTGGCCTTCGCGTCCGGACCAAGGGCTGGCTTCTGCCAGCTACGTTCGGGGTGCGCGAAACCGTAGTTGAGCGCCGGCTGGCATTTGAAGAAGTTCAAGATGTAGGTACCGTTGCGGGGCGATTCGCCGCCGATGAATGGCAGTCCGTCGCCACCGGAGATCCATGAGTCTGTCCAGATGTAGCGGTCGGAATAATTGTTTCGTTCGACCTTGCAACTGCGGTGGAACCACTCGTGTTCCTCGCTGGTGTGGCCTGGCACAAGATCGAGGATCACGTGCATGTCGCGCCGGTGGGCGGCGTCGAACAACGCAATGAGATCGTCGTTGGTGCCGTAGCGTGATGCCACCTTTTTGTAGTCGCGCACGTCGTAGCCGGCGTCTTTGAATGGCGAGTCGAAACAGGGATTGAGCCAGATCGCGTTGCATCCGAGATCCTTGATGTAGTCCAGTTTTAAAGTGATTCCGGGGATGTCTCCGATGCCGTCGCCATTGGAGTCGACGAAGGACTGTGGATAGATTTCATAAAAAATTGCGTCGGCAAGCCATTTGGGGTGGGGGTGTTTCGCGGGGAAAAGCATGAGGGTGTGTCTCCTTGATATTTCGCGGTTTGCGGTGTTTCTTTGAAACAATCATAGCGCTGAATTGCAAACGTTGGCAGAAACGTGCTACACTAACAAGCACTGATGCATTTTCGGTAGCCCCAATGCGGTCGGCAATCATCCGAGAAACGATGATGCGAACGTATGCAGGGTTTTGGTTCATACCATCCAACCGGAGATGTTGCAGAGCACAAGGATATGTGAGGAAAGGAAGATCAATGAAGATCGATTGGAAGAAGGCAATCGGACTTACTGCTGCCGTTTCTATGCTGGTTCCGCTCGCTGCGTGCGGTGGCTCCTCCGACGGTGGCGATAAGAACGCTTCCGGCTCCACCGAGGCCGTCACGCTGAGCGTGTGGGCCCCGCAGGAAGACCAGGCCAAGGACACCAACTGGCTGGGCAAGGTCGAAGAGAACTTCGCCAAGGCGCATCCGGAATACAATATCACGTGGAAGAATGACGTGGTCTCTGAAGGCGATGCTTCCAAGCAGGTCAGCACTGATCCGTCCGCGGCGGCCGATGTCTATATGTTCGCTTCCGATCAGTTGGGTGTTCTAATGGACGCCAAGGCCATTGGCCAGCTGGGCACCGACGCTGAGAAGCAGGTGAAGGAACAGAACGGTGACCTCGAAGTCAACTCCGTCACCGGCACCGATGGCAAGCTCTATGGCGTGCCGTACACCGACAACACGTGGTTCATGTACTACAACAAGTCCAAGATCACCGAGGATGAGGCCAAGGACTTCGATACCATCCTTTCCAAGGCCAAGGTCGCGTTCTCTCTGCAGAATTCTTGGTACATCAACGGCTTCTATGATGGCCTGAGCCTGTTCGGCGAGAAGGGCAATGATGCTGACGCAGGCATGGTCTTCCCGAAGGACGGCGCCGATATCACCTCTTATCTGGTTGATGTGGTCGCCAACCCGAACTTCTCCAACGACGATGGCGCTTCCGGCCTCGCAGCCATCAAGGATGGCTCCGCCGACGTGCTGTTCTCCGGTACCTGGTCCGCTAAGGACGTGAAGGAGGCCCTGGGTGACAACTACGCCGCCACCTCTCTGCCGACCTTCACCGTGAACGGCCAGAAGAAGCAGATGAAGTCCTTCGCCGCCACCAAGGCCGCTGCTTACAACCCGAACGCCAAGAACCCGAAGGCCGCCGCTCAGTTCGCGGCTTACCTCGGCTCCACCGAAGCTCAGAAGCTGCACTACGAGATGCGCGCCGCCTCCATCTACCTGGCCCAACGCGCCGGCGACAAGGCCGCGTTCGAGGCCGTCCGCCGCGTGCGCTCGCTCGTCTACGACAAGCTCACCGCACTCGGCCCCTCCTACACCGAAACCGTCCCCACCGCCGAGGCCGTCCAGACCAGCGTCGAGGGCGCCACGCAACTCCAGGTGTACTTTGGCGGTTACCTGCCGCAGCTCTTCTTTGCCGGTTTGGCACCCATCACGCTGTTTGTACTGCTCGTGGGCCAAGCGGGTCTTCCCGCCGCGCTACTGCTCGCCTGCGTTCCGGTCATCCCCGTCTCCATCATGATGGTCATGCGCAACGCCAAAAAGATCGGTGCCGAGTACTGGGGCAGCTATGTCGATCTGGGCGGCATGTTCCTGGAGGCCGTGCAGGGTCTCACCACCCTTAAGGTCTACCAGGCCGATCGCAGCTGGCACGAGCGCATCAACGCCGAGTCCGAGCGTTTCCGCACAGCGACCATGCGCCTGCTGGTGATGCAGCTGCGCTCCATTTGCGTTATGGACCTGGTCGTCTATATGGGCGCCGCGCTCGGCATTATCGTGGCCGCACTGCAGCTCGCCACGGGCAAGATCGGCTTTGAGGCTGCCTTCCTCATCGTCTTTCTGTCACAGGAGTTCTTTTTGCCCATGCGCCGCCTGGGATCGCTGTTCCACACGGCCATGAACGGCATGGCCGCCTCGCGCCGCATGTTTGGCATTTTGGATACGCCCGAGCCCGAGCGCGGCGATGTTGAGCTTGACGGTCGCGGCGATATCGAGCTCGCGGGCGTGAGCTATGCATACGGCGACCGCACGGTGCTGGACAGCGCCAGCGCGACCATTGCGCACGGCTCGCTCGTGGCACTCGTGGGCGAAAGCGGCGGCGGCAAATCTACGCTCGCGGGGATTATCGCGGGCCGCAAGGGTGCCTACCGCGGCAGCGTGCGATATCGAGCTCGCGGGCGTGAGCTATGCATACGGCGACCGCACGGTGCTGG
>OHAG01001821.1_pt1 | contig 12908 bp, 8 predicted proteins | sample 1577081 | NCBI WGS metagenome assembly OHAG01 (sample SAMEA3541513, study PRJEB24748) | human gut metagenome | biome: human gut; feature: human-associated habitat; material: faeces | place: China | collected 2012
TGGCTCCCTGCCAGCATGAGCTGGCCCCCATCTTCGACACCACCAATGTTGCCATCGACCACAACCTGCTGACCATGGAGCTGATGAAGAAGATCGCACCCAAGTACGGTCTGGTCTGCCTGCAGCACGAGAAGCCTTTTGAAGGCGTGAACGGCAGCGGCAAGCACAACAACTGGTCCATGAGCACCACCCACGAGAACCTGCTGGACCCCGGCGACACCCCCATGGAGAACCTGCAGTTCCTGGTCTTCCTGGCCGCTGTCATCAAGGCAGTCGATGAGTACGCAGACCTGCTGCGCACCTCCGTCGCCACCCCCGGCAACGATCACCGTCTGGGTGCCAACGAGGCACCTCCGGCCATCATCTCCATCTTCGTGGGCGAGGAGCTGGAAGCCGTCATCGACGCCATCGCATCCGATTCTCCCTACGCCGGCCCCACCAAGATGAAGATGGATCTGGGCGTGGATGTTCTGCCCAAGTTCAGCAAGGATACCACCGACCGCAACCGCACTTCTCCCTTCGCCTTCACCGGCAACAAGTTCGAGTTCCGTATGCCCGGTTCTGCTGAGAACTTGAGCGACTGCAACACCATCCTGAACACCGCTGTCGCCAAGGAGCTGAAGGGCTACGCCGACGAGCTGGAGGGTGCTGAGGACTTTACCTCCGCCGCCATCGCTCTGGTCAAGCGGACCATCCGCGACCACCGCCGCGTCATCTTCAACGGCAACGGCTACACCGCCGAGTGGGAAGAAGAAGCTGCCCGCCGCGGCCTGCCCAACAAGAAGAACACCCCGGCTGCTCTGCCCGCCCTCGTTGACCCGAAGAACATCCAGCTGATGGAGAACTTCGGCGTCCTGACCAAGGTGGAGATGGAGAGCCGTTACGAAGTCGAGATGGAGCACTACGCCAAGATCATCAACATCGAGGCGCTGACCATGCTCGAAATGGCCCGCAAGCAGCTGCTGCCGGCCGTCAACTCCTACATGAGTGAGGTCGCCAACACCGCCGCCACCAAGCTGGCCGTCAGCGAGGCGCTCAGCGTCCGCAGCGAGACCAAGACCCTGACCAAGCTGAGCGCCGATGCCGACGCTATGAGCGACGCCATCGACGTGCTGCAGGATGTGGTGGACGCTGCCGAGGCTCTGACCAGCGAGAGCGAGAAGGCTGTGGCCTTCCACGACAACGTGATCCCGGCAATGGACGCTCTGCGTGCCGCAGCTGACGATGCCGAGACCATCTGCGGCGAGGACTACTGGCCTCTGCCCAGCTACAGCAAGATGCTCTACTACGTCTGATCTACCAGCGCATTTCATAAAGCATCTTAGGCTGTCGAACTTCATTCGCCATTCTCCTTTTCCTATTTCTTACACCAGCCTAAAGACCTGCTCTTTTGCGAGGGCAGGCCTTTAGGCGTTTTTCTTGAGAGGAGATCATCCTTATGAGCTATACGACCCAACAGGATATCCTGGATTTTGTGGAGGACAACAACGTCAAATTCGTGCGGTTTGCCTTCTGTGACATCTTCGGCACACAGAAGAACATCGCCGTGCTGGCCGGGGACCTGCCCAAGGCGCTGGAGGACGGCGTCTGCTTCGACGGCAGCTCCATTGCCGGGTTCATGAAGGTGGAAGAGAGCGACCTGGTGCTCCGGCCCGACCTCTCCACCGTGACCATCCTGCCCTGGCGCCCCACCGAGGGCCGGGTGATGCAGTTCTTCTGCGACGTGGAACGGCCGGACGGCGATCCCTTTGGCGGCAACTGCCGGGGGTTCCTGCGCCAGATGAGCCGCCGTTTCCGCAAGCTGGGGCTGACCTGCAACGTGGGGGCCGAGTGCGAGTTCTATCTGTTCGAGAACGATGACCATGGCCGCCCCACCCGCGTCCCCATCGACTTCGGCGGTTACTTCGACGTGGCCCCGCTGGACGCAGGCGAGAACCTGCGCCGCGACATCTGCCTGACCATGGAGCAGATGGGCATGAGCCCCCAGCACAGCCACCACGAGAGCGGCAACGGCCAGAACGAGATCGACTGCCACTATGCAGGCCCGCTCAAGACCGCCGACAACGTGATGATGTTCAAGCAGATCGTTCGGGCCGTGGCCATGCGCAGCGGCATCCATGCCAGCTTCCTTCCCAAACCTCTGGCCGACCAGGCCGGCAGCGGGCTGCACATCAACCTTTCGCTCTACATGGACGGACGGAACCTGTTCGAGGGCGACATCGCGCCCGACAGCATCGCGGGCAGCTTTATGGCGGGTGTGCTGGCACACAGCCGCGCGCTGACCGTCTTCACCAATCCCCTGCCCAACAGCTATCTCCGCTTTGGCAGCGACGAGGCCCCCAAATACGTGAGCTGGAGCCGCCAGAACCGCAGCCAGCTCGTGCGCATCCCGCAGGTGCAGGGCGACAACTGCCGCATGGAGCTGCGCAGCCCGGACCCCGCCTGCAACCCGTATCTGGCCATCGGCCTCATCCTGGCCGCCGGTCTGGACGGCATCGAGCGCCGGTTGGAGCTGCAGGCCCCCATCAATAAGAATCTGTTCGACCCCGCCGTGGCCGCCGGCCTTGGGCTGGAAAAGCTGCCTTCCACGCTGGAAGAGGCCGTGCAGGCCGCGCAGGAGAGCGAATTCCTGCGCGCCGTGCTGCCGGAGGAGCTCTCTCACCGCTACTATGAGGAGGAACTGAAGCGCTGCGCTGCTCTGAAGAATGCCGCCGACCCGGCAGAGTACGAGCGCATCCACTACTTCAACGCCATCTGAGCGGTAAGCCACCGGAAAAAGAGAGGGAAAGGGAAAGGAGCGATTCCGAATGGGACGTGCTCTGATCGTCAGCGCCGGAGCCAGCTCAAACGAGTATATCTCGGCACGGCTGGCGGAGCTGGGATACCCCCGGCCTCTGATCGTGCCAAGCGGAGCCGAGGCCCGGCGCAGGATGTTAGAATCGGATTTTGAGCTCATCGTGGTCAACGCGCCGCTGCCCGATGAGTTTGGCCATGAGCTGTGCGCTGCCGCTGTGGAAAAGACCGACGCGGGCGTGGTGCTTCTGGCCAAGGCCGCTGCGGCCGAGCAGCTGCTGGGTTCCATGAGCGACGAGGGTGTGCTGCTTTTGAGCAAGCCGTTCTCGAACACGCTGTTTTTGCAGGCCATCCACATGGCAGCAGCCAGCAACCACCGCCTGCTGCGCCTGCGGCAGGAAAACGCCAGGATGCAGGAAAAGATCGCGCAGGTGCGTCTGGTCAGCCGCGCCAAATGCTGCCTCATCGAGCGGGAAGGCATGACCGAGGCCGACGCCCACCGCCTGATCGAAAAGCGGGCCATGGACACCCGGCGCGACCGTGCCGAGATCGCAAAAGAAATCCTTGATTCTTACGAGGATTAGGATTATAATTTTATGTCGGAAAAACGAGCTCCCCACAGTCTGCTTCGCAGACAGCCTCCTCTGGGAGGGCGGCATCGCCTGCGCGGTGCCAAAGGGAGCTTCTGGGAAAAGTATCAGAATCAAACGAGATAGAGGAGGACCATTTTTATGGCAAAATTCATCTTCGTCACCGGCGGCGTCGTCTCCGGTCTGGGCAAAGGCATCACGGCCGCTTCGCTGGGCCGTCTGCTCAAGTGCCGCGGCCTGAAGGTCGCCAGCCAGAAGCTCGACCCCTATGTGAACGTGGACCCCGGCACCATGAGCCCGCTGCAGCACGGCGAGGTCTTCGTGACCGACGACGGCACCGAGACGGACCTCGACCTGGGCCACTACGAGCGCTTCATCGACGAGAACCTGAACAAATACTCCAACCTGACCACCGGCAAGGTCTACTGGAACGTGCTGAACAAGGAGCGCCAGGGCGCATACCTGGGCCAGACCGTCCAGATCATCCCCCACATCACCAACGAGATCAAGAGCTACATCTACAACCTGGCCTCCTCTACCGAGGCCGATGTGGTCATCACCGAGATCGGCGGCACCACCGGCGACATCGAAAGCCAGCCCTTCCTGGAGGCCATCCGTCAGGTGGGCCTGGAGCAGGGCCGCGACAACTGCTGCTACATCCACGTCGTGCTGGTGCCCTACATCTCCGGCTCGGACGAGTACAAATCGAAGCCTGCACAGCACTCCGTCAAGGAGCTGCAGGGCATGGGCATCAACCCCGACATCATCATCCTGCGTGCCGACGGCAGTGTGGGCGGCGACATCCGCCGCAAGATCAGCACCTTCTGCAACGTGCAGCCGGAGTGCGTCATCGAGAACCTGACCATGCCCAGCCTCTACCAGTGCCCGCTGATGCTCCACACCAACGGTCTGGACGATGTGGTGGTCAAGAAGCTGAAGCTGGACGTTCCCCCTGCCGACCTGACCGAGTGGAAGCAGGTGGTCTCCCGCATCGCAACCCGCAGCAAGACCTGCACCATCGCGCTGGTGGGCAAGTATGTCAAGCTGCACGACGCCTACCTCTCCGTCATGGAGAGCCTCTACCACGCCGGTTTTGAGAACGACAGCCAGGTGGAGATCCGCTGGGTCGAGAGCGAAGACCTGACCGACCAGGCCGCCTGCAAGGAAGCCTTTACCGATGTGGACGGCATCATCGTGCCCGGCGGCTTCGGCGACCGCGGCATCGAGGGAATGATCCAGGCCGCACAGTACGCCCGCGAGAACCATGTGCCCTACTTCGGCATCTGCCTGGGCATGCAGATCATGGTCATGGAGTTTGCCCGCAATGTGCTGGGCTACGCCGATGCGAACTCCAGCGAGTTCACCCCGGACGGCCAGCACAATGTCATCGCGCTGATGGCCGACCAGCAGGGCAACATCCCCAAGGGCGGCACCATGCGCCTGGGCAAATACCCCTGCACCGTCAAGCCCGGCACCAAGATGGCCGAGTGCTACGGCGAACTGGAGATCTGGGAGCGCCACCGCCACCGCTACGAGTTCAACAACGACTTCCGCAGCGAGATGGAGGAAAAGGGTCTGGTCATTTCCGGCACCAGCCCCGACGGCCGTCTGGTCGAGACCGTGGAGCTGCCGGGCCGCGCCTTCCATCTGGGTGCCCAGTTCCACCCGGAGTTCAAGAGCCGCCCCAACCGTGCGCATCCCCTGTTCAAGGGCTTCATCGCAGCGGCTCTCCAGTTCCGTGCCGCCGCGCAGCGCAGCATGTTGAATGTGTGATACCCTCTCCGTCTGCTGCGCAGACAGCTCCCCCGAAGGGGGAGCCTTTGGCAGGTCGGGCAACCCCTGCTGACTGCTGAAGGTATTCTGATATCGTAAACAAAAGTGCTCCGCTGTCAAGACCAGCGGCATCTGTCCCATGCTCTGACAAAGAGCGATGGGAGCGATGCTGTGGATCAAAACAGCGGAGCACTTTCGTTTATGGTTTTATTACGCTTTGTTCATCCCGGCACAGCCAAAACCGGCGCGCCAGTGGCTCCCCCTTTGGGGGAGCTGGCATCGCTGCGCGATGGCTGAGAGGGTCACTTCTTTGCAGCAGCCTTCTTGCGGGCGGCGCGGCTGGTCTTCCGGCCAGCAGGCTTCTTGACCGGAGCCTTGACCGCTGCGGGGGCAGCCTTTTCTGCGGGCTTTGCCTCCGTCTTAGCCGGTTCGGCCTTGACTTCCTCGGCCTTGGGTGCCTCAACAGCAGGAGCAGCCTCTGCGGGCTTCTCTTCCGCCTTGACCGGCTCTGCCTTGACTTCTTCCGCCTTGGGGGCCTCGACAACAGGAGCGGCTTCTACGAGCTTCTCCTCTGCCTTGACTTCGGCCTTCTCCTCAACGGGAGCGGCGGCGGGCTCGTCCTTCTTGGCGGCGCGCTTTACGCTGGCGCGGTCCTTCACCTCGGAGATGGTCCAGAGCTGGTCTTCCCCAGCGGTCTCCTGCCAGATCTGCAGCTGTGCGCCATCGGAGACGCCCATGCCCACGGTGTCGATGCACTTGCCGCTGGCCCAGGAAGAGCGCAGGCGGACGGTGCCGGCGGGGGTAGGCTCCACGGTCCACATCTGGGACGTGCCGCCCACATCCTCCCACAGATGCAGCCAGGTGCCGTTGGCGGTGCCGGTCATCATCAGGTCGAGGAGCTTGCCGGAAGCGCGGTTGCGGATGCGGTAGACACCGTCCCCTACGCGGATGAACGCCCACTCCTGTTCGGGCTTGTGGTCGTATTTGCCCAGACGAACGGTCTCCTCGTTCTTAGCGGAAGCAGCCGCCTCGATGACGCTGCCGGTGCGGGCAGCGATGGTGTAAAAACGATCCGCTTCGATCACAGTCTGTGCAACAGTTTTCATGATAATTCCCTCCAAACGTTTTTCTCACAAACAAATCGATCTTTTTGTCTTGTTAAATTATACCACTTGTCGTAATTTTTTACAAGGATTTCGGCATTCCTTTAGCACTTTGACCAAAAAGCGTCCGCTTTTCATCTGCTTTTGCAAACTTCGACTGAACTTTCGGCCGTAACCAAATTGTAACCGTGCCCAAATGTTCCAATGCAATGGAATGTCCGGGTGTTTCGTATTATAATCAAATGGGAAAGCCCATCCGCATTTCGTCCCTGTGACCTGTGAGGTACTGCATTATGAAACAGAATCTACTCCGCATCGGCTGCGCGGCGGCGGGCCTGGCACTGGCGGCGGGGGTGTTCACCTCCTGTTCGCTGCTGCCCACGCCGTCCCGGCCCGTGTCCCACCCCCAGCAGGAGGAGGAACCGCCTAAATACGACGCCTCCTCCCTGCGGGACGGCAGGCTGCGGCTCTTCTCCAGCTATGACTCCCTCGGCGGGAACACCATCCTCTGCGGCGACAAGGTCGTGCACCAGTCCCCTGCCAGCGAAACGTCCTATCTGCTGACCGACAGCCAGACCGGCGAGACGAACTGGTTTGTCTGCACCTGGTCTGACCCGGACACCGCCGCCGGGCGGCGCAGCGGCATCTTTGACCGGACGGGCGAGGCGCTCTACACCTTTGACCGCGAATACGACGTCCGCCTTTCCGGCGGCGTGCTCGTTCTGACCACCCCCACCCGCTTCGCCTATTCGCCCCTGCACGACCATGCAGCGGGTGACGTGCGGGTGCTGGATTTTGCTTCGGGCACCGAGTACCCCGTGCCCGAAAACGCCTACACCTGCCTTGTGGCGGGCGACCGGCTGGCCTTTGGCCTCTATGCCCCCGGCGATGCTGCGCCCGATGAAGAGAACGACGACCTCTACCAGTACGCTGCCGTTCAGATCCAGGAAAAGGACGGCACCGTGATCTACCAGAACTTTCATAGCCTGCTGTACCGCCTTTCCGCCGGGATCGACGACCCGCTGGCCCCCGCCGACTGGGTGGAGATCGACACCTACAACGCGGACGGCACAAGCCTGGAGTCTACTTCCCTGCTGAATGCGGCCACCGGCGAGGAGCGGAGCGGCTTTGTCACCTATCTCCACGCGGGCCTTGCCAGCTTCCGGACCGACGAGGGCAAGTATCAGCTCGTAGATCTGGTCAGCGACATGACCAGCACCGTGCTGTGCGAATTTGACGACTCCATCAGCGGGTACGCGCCCGGCGTGACCGTGCTCTACCGGGAGGGCGGCTACCTCCTCTACGACCTGACCACCGGCGACACCCTCGACCTCTACAACATGGCCCTGGGCACCAACACGCTGGACATCTACGCCAGGGACGGCACCCTCCGCGTCTACGATATGGACACCGGTGCCATCCGGACCGACACGACGGTTGCGCCGCTGGAAGCGCTGCACCGCACTCGCCTCTACGACCAGGGCAGCGGCTGGGTCAACCTGCGCCAGTACGACAACGACAACTACGATGTGACCACCCTGACCCTCGCCGGGCCAGAGCTGAGCAAGACCCTTTCGATGGCCGACCTCACCGCCCGCTACGGCGACGACTTTGACGGCTACCTCTGGCCCGTGGCTGCCACGGAGGACGACTTCTATTTCTCCATCAGCTACCGCGGCCCCGGCAGCACCTGGCTGTACGACCTGCTGGACAGCGACGGCGCGGTCGTCCTGGCCAGGCTGGGCAGCTGCGGCGAGTACTCCCGCTACAACCGCAGTGCGCCCCTGCCTGCGGGCGTCTTCGTGGCGCGCAAGGGCTTCGATTACGGCTGGATGGACGTGGAGGGCAACTGGGTCTACTGCCAGAGCATCTTCACTTCCACCAGCGACGAGACCAACAACTACTTCTATTGAGGGAGGATTTCACCATGAAACAGACTAAAATTTCCCGCCGTTCCTTCCTGCTGGGGCTGGGGGCCGTCTCCACGGCGGCGCTGCTGGCCGCCTGCGGAGAGGCCGCTTCCAGCGCACCGGCATCGAGTGCCGCTTCGTCCGAAGCACCCGCCTCTTCCGTCAGCGAAGTGCCCGCAGTGCCCATCCTCACCGAGGACGAGTTTCCCGTCACCGACGGCTCCACGGCCTGCATCCCGCTCATTGCGCAGATCATGGCCGACACCACCGGCATGGAGCTGGAAGCCGCCCAGAGCGCCGTGACCACCAACACCACCGCCTGGGCCTGGCGGAACCTGGGCCTTTACGGCGACACCGAGAACGGCACCCGGCTCATCATCGCCTACGAGGCCCCGGAGTCCGTCAAGGAAGAGCTGAAGGCCGATGGTGCCCCGCTGGACCAGAAAGCCATTGGCCGGGACGCGCTGGTCTTCATCGTGAACGAGGACAACCCCGTCCAGAGCCTGACCCGGCAGCAGTTCCGGGACATCTACGCCGGGAAGATCACCAACTGGAAGGACGTGGGCGGCGAGGATGCCGACATCGTGGCCTTCCAGCGCCGGGAGGACTCCGGCAGCCAGACCCTGTTCCAGAAGCTGCTTATTCAGGGCGGCGAGCTGATGGACGCCCCCACCGAGCTGGCTCCTGCCTTGATGGGTGAGCTTGTAGACGACATCGCCGAGTACAACAACGCGGCCAATGCCATCGGCTTCTCGGTCTACTACTACATCTCGGAGATGTACTCCAAACCCGGCCTGCGGCTGCTGGCCGTGGACGGCGTGACCCCCTCGGCCGACACCATCGCGGACGAGAGCTACCCCCTGTGCAACGAGTTTTATGCCGCAGTCCGGCAGGATTCCGGCCCCGACACCCCGGAGCGCAAGGTCTACGACTGGCTCTCCACCGATGCAGGCCGCGCCTGCATCCAGAAGTCCGGCTATGTGGCCGTACAATAATTTTTACTCGCGTGCTCCATTCGTTTGACTTCGTTTCCATTCTTTGCTACAATGAAGAAAAGTCTGGCGGTTTTTGCCAGATCTGCCGCAAGACGTGAAGATGCGAAGGAGAACGAACCATGCTCAAACCCCACAACCACCCTGTGGAAAGCCACGGCCGCACCGCGCTGCGCAACTACATCATCCAGGCATCCACCCTGCTGGAGATCACCCTCTCCGGGCTGGTCCTCATCGGCCTGCTGTTCAGCATCGTGCCGCTGCTGAAATGGATGCCCGGCCTGCTGTTCGACGGCAACGATGCAGAGATCCGCACATTTCTGGAACGGGCGCTGGACATCGTCATCGGCATCGAGTTCATCAAGATGCTGGCTAAGCACAGCCCCGGCAGCAGCCTGGAAGTGCTGCTCTACGCCATCGCCCGCCACATGGTGGTCGGCCACGAATCCGCCGTTGAGAACCTGCTCAGCGTGGGTGCCATCGCGCTCATCTTCGTTGTGCGCAAGTTCTTCTTCGTGCCCGCATTCGGTGCCCACCTGCCGGACGGCAACCCCGCCCCCGACCTGACCCCGAACCAGAGCGGCATCCCTGCCCAGGAGTTCCGCCAGCGTCTGCATGACCGCATCCACGCCGGTGACCTCGACAAAGAAGAGAACGCCCCGGAATATGAGGATGCCAAGTGATTCCTCTCCCCGGAACGCACACAGCCCCCGTGCTTTGGCACGGGGGCTGTTGTTTTTCTTGTTTTGAATCAGCGGATCTCGATGCCGAGCTTGAACTTCAGGTTGCCCAGCACCTTCTTGACGGTGCGCTCGACCTGTTCGGCAGAGACTTCTGCACTAGGGTCGGACAGCGTCAGGGAGAATGCCATGCTCTTCTTGCCCGCGCCGAGGTTTGCGCCGCGATAGATATCGAACAGCTTCACGTCGGTGATGAGCGGGCTTGCCTTTTTGATGGTCTCCTCGATCTCGCCGCAGGTGACCTGTTCCTCGCAGACGAGGGCCAGGTCGCGCTTGACGGTTGCATAGGGGCTGAGCGGCTGATAGCGCAGCTCGCCGTCCACGCAGCTCATCAGGGCCTCGTAGTCCAGCTCACCGAGGTAGATGTTCTGGCTGTCCTTCTGTTCCTTTGCGATCTCCAGCTCGCCGTTGATCTCATTGGAGAGCTTGCCGAAGACGCCCAGACGCTTGCCGCCGCAGTAGACAGCGGCGCTGATGCCGGGGTGCAGCCAGGGTGCCGTCTCGCGCTCGTAGGTGAAGTGCAGGCCGAAACCGGCTGCCAGCGCCTCCATGGCGCCCTTGACGGTGAAGAAGTCCTCTTCCGGGCCGAAAGCACCGATGCAGAGGGTCTGGCGCTCGTGCGGGTGCTCGCAGAGAGGCAGTTCCTTAGCCAGATAGACCGGTGCCATCTCGAACAGACGGCCCTCGGCGTTGCCCTTCTTCAGGTTGTCCACGATGACGTTCAGCATGGACGGGGTGAGCAGGGTGCGCATGATGGAGAGGTTCTCGCTGATGGGGTTCAGGATGCGGATGGCTTTGCGGGCAGCATCATCGGCGGGGATGTGCAGCATGTCCAGCTCGGCGTTGGAGTAGAAGGCCAGCGTGGATGCCTCATAGAAGCCCTGCGCCGCCAGCAGGCGCTTGGTCTTGAGCTGCTGCTTCTGGTCGTAGTTCAGACCGCCGTTGGTGACGGCAGCGGTGTTCAGGAAGGTGGGCACGATGTGGTCGTAGCCATACTCACGGATGACCTCCTCGGCCAGGTCGGGGAAGCTCTCCACGTCCTCGCGGTACAGCGGGGCGGAAACATCCCAGCTGCCGTCGGCCTGCACGTCCACGGTGAACTCAAGACGCTGCAGGATGTCGATCATGGTCTGGTCGGGCACCGTGATGCCCAGCACACCGCAGATCTTGGCGGGGGTGGTCACGATGTGCCTGCGCTCCAGCGGGCGGCCATCGGTCAGGTCGTATTCCAGCGTGGTGATGTCGCCGCAGTCCAGCTCCTGGATCAGGTGCAGGGCACGGGCGAGGCCCAGTTCGGGCGAGTGGCGGTCCACGCCCTTCTCGTAACGGGCGGAGGAATCGCTGTTCTGGCCCAGTGCGCGGCTGGTCTTGCGGACGGAGTCGCGGGCGAAGGTGGCGCACTCAAAGAGCAGGCTGGTGGTATTCTCATCCATGCCGGAGTTGGCACCGCCCATGATGCCGGCCAGTGCCACCGGCTTCTCAGCATCGCAGATGACGAGGTTGTTAGGGTTCAGGGTGAACTCTTTCTCATCGAGGGTCACGATCTTCTCGCCCTCGTGGGCGCGGCGGACGTCGATGGTACGGCCTGCGACCTTGTTCAGGTCAAAGGCGTGCATGGGCTGGCCCATCTCCAGCAGGGTGTGGTTGGTGATATCGACCACGTTGCTGATGGAACGCAGGCCGCACAGGGCCAGATGGCGCTTCATCCAGCGGGGAGACTCACCCATCCGGATGTTGCGGACATAGTGTGCCATGTAGCGGGGGCACAGGTCGGGGGCCTCCACCTGCACGGTGATGGGGGCATCGGCGTCGCAGACGGTCTTGTAATCCATGGCGGGCATGTGCAGGGGCTTGCCGAGGATGGCAGAGACCTCCCGCGCGATGCCCAGAACGGACTGGCAGTCCGGGCGGTTGGCGGTGATGGAGATATCGAAGATGTAGTCATCCAGACCGACCACCGGTGCGATGTCGGTGCCGGGGACGCTGTCTTCGGGCAGGATGAGCAGGCCGTAGACCTCCGAACCGGGGAACAGATCATCGTTCAGACCCAGCTCCTCGCCGGAGCAGAGCATACCGTTGGACTCGACGCCCTGCATCTTGCGGGCCTTGATCTTGATGCCGCCGGGCAGGGTGGAGCCATCCAGAGCGGCGGGCACACAGTCGCCCAGCTTCATGTTGGAGGCACCGGTGCTGATGCGGATGTCGTGGCCGTAGTCGCCGCAGTCCACCACACACTTGGTCAGGTGGGTGCCCTCCTGCTTTTCCATCTCCACGATCTTACCGACGACCACCTTGCTGATGCCTGCATCCAGCGGGATCAGCTCTTCGACCTCAAACCCGCAGGAGAAGAGCTTCTCCTCCAATTCCTGAGCCGTGACGTCGATATCGACAAGTTCTTTTAACCAACTGAAAGGTACTTTCATTGTTTGCTCTCTCCCCTCTTATTCATGGAACTGCTTGAGGAACTCCAGGTTGTTCTCGAACATCAGGCCGATGTTGTTGATGCCGTATTTCAGCATGGCGATGCGCTCGATGCCGATGCCAAAGGCGAAGCCGGAGTACTCATCCGGGTCGATGTTGCAGTTCTCCAAAACCTTGCGGTTGACGACGCCGCCGCCCAGAACTTCGATCCAGCCGGTGTGCTTGCATAGGGGGCAGCCCTTGCCGTGGCACTCGAAGCAGCTGACATCGACCTCGACACTGGGCTCGGTGAACGGGAAGTAGGACGGGCGCAGGCGGGTGCGGGTGTCGGCACCGAACAGCTTCTGCACGAAGGTGTTCAGGGCACCCTGCAAATCGCCCAGGGTGATGCCCTTGTCCACGACCAGACCTTCCATCTGGTGGAACATAGGGCTGTGGGTCGCGTCGGAGTCGGAACGGAAGACGCGGCCGGGGATAAGCACCTTGATGGGCGGCTTCTGGGAATCCATGGTGCGGATCTGGCCACCGGAAGTCTGGGTGCGGAGCAGGAACTCATCGGACAGGTAGAAGGTATCCTGCATATCGC
>OHAG01001823.1_pt1 | contig 12896 bp, 8 predicted proteins | sample 1577081 | NCBI WGS metagenome assembly OHAG01 (sample SAMEA3541513, study PRJEB24748) | human gut metagenome | biome: human gut; feature: human-associated habitat; material: faeces | place: China | collected 2012
GCACGTAGCAATTCGGTATCAGAGGGGTCAAAATACCTTTTGACCCCAACATCATCATATTCAGTCTTTCATGTCCTCTAACAGCTCTGCGGCCAGGAAGACCAGACTGCCCAGAAACACAAAAATATCGCCAAGATTGAATATCACATTTTTAAGACGCTTAAACTCAATAGAAAAATAGTCCACTACATAACCTTTTACCAGGCGGTCATACAGATTGCTGATGGCGCCTCCTAAAACCATGGAAAGGCCGATCTTCTGGGCCACACAGCCCTTTTTTGTAAAAAGAGCCGCCAGTGCGCCTGCAGATGCAGATGTGACCGCCAGGGGAATACCTTTTACAAGCTGGGGGCGCTCTTTCATAAAGCCAAAGGGAAAACCTGGATTATAGCTTTTATGAATGCGTATAAAACCTTTCGTGCCAGGAAGATCTCTGGGAAATTCTTCAGCGCCTTCCCGTTCTATTTCGTCTTTTATAAATAAGTCAAGAGCGGCAATGCCGCCTGTAAGCCATGGTAAGAACATATTTTGGTCCGTCCTTTCTTGTAAGATCGACTTATGGATACACATTTTCCGTATTTTTCTGCCTGCTTTTATTTTACTATAATCTCCCTATCACGTCCAGTTATACAGGCAATGTTCATAACCCTAAGATCCAGTACATTTCCATGAAAACAAGGGGCAGTACAGCCGCAATATACATATGATCCCCATTTATCCCATATACTTACAACAACACAGCTTTACAGAAAGGCACTTCCATGCCCTCATGCACCTTAAATCCTGCTTCTGAAGAAGTGGCAGACTTTATCTATCGCTTCGGCTCCCTGCAAAATAACCTCCGCGACCCGGAACAATTTCCCTGTGTAGATTATGTGAGCAATGATTATGCCATTTTTTATACTCCTTTAAACGAAGCGCTGCCGGTCTCCCTGGAACGTTATCCTTACTACAGCATCCCCGGTCTTTTTACCCTTTTAGATGACTCTGCCATGGAAGCTTCCGGCATTCTGGCAGCTTTACAGACACCAGCTCTTTCTAATATGGGCAAAGGCGTTCTCGTCGGCATCGTAGATTCCGGCATTGACTATACCAGCCCTGCTTTCAGAAATGAAGACGGCACCACCCGCATCCTTGGGATCTGGGATCAGACACTGCCGGAGGACACTTCTGTTCCGACTTCCGGTGTACCTGACTATTATCCCATGGGCGGTGCTTCTTATGGAACGGAATTTACCAGAGAAGATATTAATTCAGCCCTTGCATCTGATGATCCATTTTCCCTTGTGCCGTCAAAAGATGCCAATGGCCACGGCACCTATTTAGCCGGCCTTGCAGCAGGAAGATCATTTCCCCTGCAAAATTTTACAGGTGCTGCCCCTATGTCAGATCTTGCCATAGTAAAATTAAAGCCCGCAAAGAAATATCTGCGGGACTATTACCTGATCCCCGAAAAATCAGATGCTTTTCAGGAAAACGATATTATGATGGGTATTAAATACCTGCGGGTCCTTGCAGACCGGTTCCGCCAGCCCCTTGTTATACTTCTTGGTCTTGGAAGCAATTACGGCAGTCATACCGGCAGTTCCCCCTTAAGTCAGGTAGCCCAGAATTACGGGGGATTTTTCGGCATTGCCACTGTGATCGCAGCGGGAAACGAAACAGGGCTTGCCCACCACTACGCAGGAAGACTTTCCGCTGACACCTCTTATGAGGATGTAGAACTGAGGGTTGGAAAAAAAGAAGCAGAACGGGGATTTATCCTGGAGCTGTGGTCCTCTGCCACAGAACTTTATACAGTAGGATTTGTTTCTCCCGGAGGAGAGCGGATCAACCGCATCCCTATTTTAGCTAACAATGAAACCAGAATCCCATTTTTACTGGAAAACACTACAGTCACTGTAAATTATGAGCTGATCGAAGCAGGAAGCGGCAGCCAGCTGGTATCCATGCGCTTCGAAAAACCCTCTGCAGGTATCTGGACGATCCGTGTATACAATACACAGTTTCTCACAGGAGATTACCACATGTGGCTGCCGGTCCAGGGCTTTATCTCTGATGAAACAGTATTTTTAAAACCAGATCCATCCAATACCATCACTGTACCTGGAAACTCCCGCCTCCCTATCACAGTAGGTGCATATGATCACAGGAATAACAGTATCTACATCCACTCCAGCCGCGGCTACATCAGCAGGGATTCTGTAAAACCGGATCTGGCAGCACCGGGAGTAGACGTACTTGGACCTGCCAATACCTCAGTCCATTCCGGTATCCTAAAAAACACACAGACATTCACCCACCGCACCGGTACCAGCGCTGCCGCTGCTATTACTGCCGGAGCAGTGGCCAATCTTTTAAACTGGGGCATTGTAATGGGAAATTACCCCACAATGAGCGAAGCCTCTATTAAAAGCTACCTCATCCGGGGCGCATCCAGAAATCCGTCCCTTTCCTATCCCAACAGGGAATTTGGGTATGGTACTCTGGACCTGCTGCAGACCTTTCTCAAGTTGCGGGAATAACAGAAAGATCGGTTTACATCTGACGCATCTGGATCAGAGGGCCGCCTTTCTTCTCCAGATAAGGTCTTGTGACTACCACAGACCCAATATTCGGATCTTTTGGTATCTCATACATAATATCCAGCATAAATTCTTCCAGGATGGCCCTCAAAGCCCTTGCGCCGGTCCCACGCTTTAATGCTTCCTCTGCGATCCAGGAAAGGGCATCATCTTCAAACACCAGCTTCACCTCATCCAGCGCCAGAAGCTTCTCATACTGGAGCAGGATAGCATTCTTTGGCTCCTTTAAAATACGGATCATCATATCCTTATCCAGCCCCTTTAAAGTAACAGTCACAGGCAAACGTCCTAAAAACTCCGGTATCATGCCAAAGGTGCGCAGATCTTCATTGGTCACATGGCTCAGGATATCTGGATCATTGTCATAGCTGTCTTTCAAAGCAGCTCCAAAGCCCATGGAAGACTTCCTGGTCAGGCGCTCCTTAATGATATTTTCCATATCAGGGAACGCGCCGCCACAGATAAACAGGATATTATCCGTATTTACAGTAGCCATAGGTGTCATGGCATTCTTCTGGTTGGAACCTACCGGCACTTCTACTGTACTGCCTTCCAGAAGCTTTAACAGCTCCTGCTGCACAGATTCGCCGCTTACATCCCTGGTATTGGTCTGCTTTTTCTTGGCTATCTTATCAATCTCATCAATAAAGATAATACCTTTTTCCGCACGCTTTACATCATTTCCTGCAGCTGCTAAAAGCTTGGAAACAACACTTTCAATATCATCGCCAATATATCCGGCCTCTGTAAGGGAAGTAGCATCCGCAATTGCCAGAGGCACATCTAAAAGCTTTGCCAAAGTCTTTACCAGATAGGTTTTTCCGCTTCCTGTAGGTCCGATCATTAAAATATTGGACTTTTCGATCACAACACCATCCGGATCCGTTCCGCCTAAAAAGGCACGTTTATAATGGTTATAACCCGCCACAGCCATAACCTTCTTTGCCTTGTCCTGGCCAATCACATATTCATCCAGTTTTCCCTTGATAATATGGGGTGCCGGAATATCCTTCATAGTCAGCTGCTTTTCCGAATCCTTCTTCTTTTTTAATTTCTGCCGCTGGGGGATCTCATTTACCGGCGGCATCTGGGTGAGATCACTGAAATTCATGCCCATATAAGGCATATTTGGCATATTTGGCATTTTAGAAAAATCCATACCGCCTTTTGTCACTGTATCAAAAGCCTTCTGCATACAGTCATGGCACAGGCACATGCCACCTGGCATAGTTATCATCGGTCCCGCCTTGCTCTCCGGTCTGCGGCACATGTAGCAGATCTTTTCGTAATTATCTGCATTATCACTGCTGCCATGAGCAGCCTTATCTTTATCCTGACTGCCATGGGCAGCCTTATCCTTATCCTGAATATCCTTCAGGTCTTCATCTTCAAAATTCTTATCTTCCACCATTTTTCTCCTTACTGCTTGCCACTTACCACAGATCCCGGCAGTCCGGTCAGTGTTACAGGGATCTGTATTTCCTTATACTGGCCATCTTCCTGGCGCTGTACCAGCAATTCTATGGTTTCGCCTGCTTCATAGCCTTTTAAAAGCTTCTGCAATTCCTGCATGCTCTTTACAGTCATTCCATCTAATTTAGTAATGATATCCTTTTCCCTGAGCTGGGAATCAGCTGCCGCCCCGTCTTTCAGTATCTTGTATACATAAACACCCTTTGGCATACCAAAAGCAGCTGCTGCATCCTCATCCACAGTAGTTCCCTGTATTCCCAGATAGCCCCGCTTTTCTTCCGCGACCTCAGAACGTGTTTTCCTGTTCATCAGTTCATCTAAAATATCCTGAACACTGGAAACAGGAATGGCATAACCAATGCCTTCTACCTCTGTAGATGAATATTTAGCCGCATTAATGCCAATAACCTCTCCCTTCATATTCAGGAGAGCACCTCCGCTGTTTCCAGGATTAATAGCTGCGTCTGTCTGAAGCAGCACTCTTGTATTACCATCGGAAGTCTTTATTTCCCGGTTCAGCGCGCTTACATAGCCTACTGTAACAGACTGTCCATATCCAAGGGCATTTCCAATGGCGATCACGCCCTGACCAACCTTTAATCCATCTGAATCTCCCAGCCTTGCAACTACTATCTTCTCCTTCGTTTCCTGTGGGATCTGATCCAACGGAACAGAAATAACTGCCAGATCTGTATCTGTGTCCGTTCCCTTTATAACTGCATCTACTGCTGCATCATCCACAAAGGTGATCTTTAAGGACACTGTATCCTGTACCACATGATTGTTAGTAACAATCAAAAGCTCTGTATCGTTTTCCCCGATAATAATACCGGAGCCGCTGCTTGGCACTTCATAGGACTGGCTTCCGCCTCCAAAAAACCAGCCAAATCCAAAATCCGGCATCTGGTAAACTGCTGTACTGGCAACTGCCACTACCGCAGGCATGGCCTCTTCTACCACCTGTGAAACATCTGTAGCCGGTGCCGGGACTGCTGGCACTTCAGGAAGGATCCCCGGTATATTTCCACCTGGAAATGGCTCAGGCAGCAGTTCTTCTCCCTGTTCAGGCAGTTTCTCATCTGATGAAACAATGGCAAAAAACTGGGAAACCATTCCGGAAGATGCGATCTGTACACCTGTCATCACTGTTCCTGCCACAGTTCCAAAAAGGACTGCCGAAAGAACGATCCATGCCGTCTTTTTCAATAAACTGTTTTTCCTCATGTATGTTCGTCTTCCCTTCTTAAAAAACTAACGGACATGTCACCTGAGGGTGACATCATCATTTTATACTGAATCTATCATTTCAGCAAGTGCAGAATATGGAAGTAAAAAAAGAGATCCCGCAGACCATACTTTCGCGGAATCTCTTCATTTATCCTTTACAGCCCAGACATATGCCGGTCTATAACATCTATTCTCACACTCACATCAGGCTGCCGGTACGATCATCGCTCCCGGACCGCCTGTATTCTCTTCCTGAATGCTGTTTTCAGGGCTGAACTGTGAAGCTGCTGTTGTCTCACGGCTTCCAGGACCAACTGCTTTGGTTGCAGCCTCTGTTGTTGCCGCTTCTGTAGCAGGTGAAGGTGACAAAGTACCGCTTGGAACTGTAGGCTTTAAACCTTCACTGGATTCTCCCGGATGAGGCGCCTTTGTGGTCTCTCCCGGATGTGCCTGGCTGGTCTCACCTGGATGCAACGAGCTTTCAGAGCTGTGTCTGCTGGTCTGTGGAATATAATCTTCCGGCGGATCGATCACATTTCCATCTTCATCTGTTTCATACTCAAAATCAGTTTCGCCGTCAATGATGCTCTCATCCACAGCTGAGGTGCTTTCATTGTTCGTATCAGAAGAAGAGCTGCTTTCTGAATTATCCTTCTGTGTACTCTTTTCATCTGTTTTGGCTTCTGTTTCCTTTGGAGTATAACCACCACCGGTTCCAACATCACCAACTGGCTTTCCTTCCTTGTAAAGACCTGTGTCAGATGCGATCTGTGCACTGATCTTCTTTACCATATCACTTGGTGTGTAATTCTCATCATTAAAGAGGAACTTATGAAGAGAGATCACGTTGCTCTCCAGTGTCTGTGGGATAACACAGTCACCCTTTTTCCCCATAGTCACATCACTTCTTGCCTCAGGAAATCCTGCTGTCTCTCCAATATGATAACGGGTCAGGTTCTTTGCTGCCGGAATCACATCATCCAGAGTGACACTGCTTAAGATCTGTGGGAATACCACTTCCATTACATTATTAACAACTGAGAAATTTGCCTTTTTAAGCTTGTCAAAGCTTAACTGGATGATCTTTCTCTGACGTTCAGTTCTTGCAAAGTCTGTATCCATTTTCCTAAGACGTGCATAGGCAACTGCCTGGATGCCATCTAAATGGTTTGGTCCGGCACTCTTTAACTGGTAAGAACCAACACCGGTAGAATTTACAGTCTCTGTAATATAGGCATTGATATAGTAGAACTCTGCCTTGCTCAGCTCTACGTCCACACCGCCTAAAATATTAATAGCATCTGCCACTGCCTTCCAGTTAAAGGTAGCATAATCATCGATCTCCAGATCCAGGTTCCTATTTAAGGCCTCTACTGCCTGCTTTGGACCGCCTCTGAAATATGCCTGATTGATCTTATTATAGCCGTTCTTATCATCCACGTTCAGATAAGTATCCCTGAAAAGGCTGACTAATTTAATCTCGCCGGTTTCCTGGTTGATATTGCAGATAATGATAACGTCGGACATATTTCCTTTTCCAACAGAACTGTCACGGCTATCCACGCCAAACAGTGCTACCGTCCAGTAGCCCCTCATTGCCTGCTCTTTTTCCATGGAAATATAGGGGTTAGTCATATCTGCCTTATTAAACTCTGTATCTGTCTGCATCAGAGACATCATACGCTTTCCATACCAGCCTGCGCCGATAAGGGCCAGGGCAATGATCTCGGCCACAATAAAAATGATAATCGTCCTTAAACGGCTCTTTCCGGCCCCGGCAGCTGTCCTGCTGCCTCTTCCTGTACTGCCTCTTCCTATGCTTCTTCCTGTGCTGTCTGTCCCTGAAGTTCTGCCTGTGCGTCCGGAAGACGGGTATTTCCTTCCTTCTTTTCTGCGGCTGCGTCCTCTTTTCAGTTCGTCATCCGTCTCAAATTCGTTGTCAAAATCGTGATTCATGTACATTTCCTCATTGTAATGGTAACGGTTTTCGCTATGCGCTGTATCAGTGATCAGTAGGCATTCTTATTAATAAAGCCCTTGAATATAGTCAGGAACATGATCTTAAAATCAAATCCCAGACTCCAGTTTTCAATATAATACAGATCGTGTTCGATCCTCTTTGTAATAGAAGTATCACCCCTGTAACCATTGACCTGTGCCCATCCTGTAAGACCTGGTCTTACCTGGTGCTTGATCATATAACGTGGGATCTCTTCCTTAAACTTTTCTACAAAAAGAGGCCGCTCCGGTCTTGGGCCTACCAGACTCATATCCCCGATGAGGATATTAAAAAACTGAGGCATCTCATCAATGCTTGTCTTTCGTATAAAACGTCCAACCGGAGTAACCCGTGGATCATGTGGAGTAGTCCACTGCTTTTTCTCCTTGTTTGGATCCTGGACTTCCATGGAACGGAATTTAAACATTTTAAAAGGACGGTTGTGCAGTCCGATGCGCTCCTGACTGTAAATGACCGGTCCCGGAGAAGTGATCTTGATCAGTGCTGCTGTGATCAGCATAAGGGGTGAAAACAGAGTGATTCCAAAGAGTGCCCCGAAAATATCCACACAACGCTTTACCGTAGCATTAAATACATTGGTCAGCGGCACATGGCGGATATTGATCACAGGAAGTCCCTGAAGATCTTCCATATAAGGGATCGTAGGGATAATATTATTGTAATCCGGAATAAATTTCGTATGCACGCCGGATTTTTCACAGGCTGCTACGATCTGTTCCAGATTTGCGTACTCACCGATACTTAATGTAATAACGATCTCATCTAATGTATTGGCAGCAAGAAATGTCTCCAGATGGGAGATCGGTCCTAAAACCGGGATCTTCTTATAAACATAGCCTGGATCTTTATGGTCATCCAGGATCCCCTGGATGTGGTATCCCCATTCCGGATTTAAGGATACCCGGTCAATAAAACCTTCTGCCGCACGGCTGTAACCGATCATAAGCACATGCTTCTGATTATAGCCATTGGTACGCAGAGAGCGTAAAAACAGACGGATCGCCAGTCTCTCTCCTGCCAGAAGAAGAATATTCAAAGCAAAAAACACCAGGAGCATTCTGGTGGAGAAATACCCCAGATGTACAATAAAGCTTCTTCCGCCGAAAAGGATCAGCGTAAAAAGCATCAGACCGATCACATTTGCCTTACAGATATTGGCAAATTCAACCCGTCTTCCCTGGATGCGTTTGGGTACATACAGGTGAAAGCAGCCGTTTAAGATCAGATAAACAGGAACAATAAATATAAGAGCCACAAAATAAGGCCCCGGCTCAAGGGTGGCCCCCCTTAAAGGCACCACCTTACCGCTGACGATAATAAACCACGCCAGCACATAGGCTGCTGCTGTCACCACTGCATCCAGAAGCACCTGAACATGGTTCAGGCTTTTCTGGTTATCTTTAATCATTGTATATCACCTTTTGTTGGATTCCTGGTCCGCTCATTTTCCCGGTCGGGGAAAATAGCTGTTCATTCAAAACATTATACATGATACATTCCCATTATTCCATAGCTTTTCTCTTAAAATTATAATAAAATTTGTGCTTCTTGTTTTCATGAATGATGGAAACAAGAAGATGTAATGGCTGAACTCACAATTTTGCCGCCTGTCTCGCCAAAAATTCCCGGATATACAGCAGGGTTCCGGTACATAACCCCCACTCAATAGCCAAATAATTTTTCAGATGCTTCTTATCATATTTCACTTTTCTGCACTGTTTTGCAGTTTTAAATCCCTCTTTTAAACCGTCAATGTAATCCTTCCCAAAGCCAATCTTCCTGAAAAAAGCATATTTTACCAGGATCCCAAGTCCCAGGGGAAGACTGTTTAATACCAGCTGGAAAAGGGGCATGTTTTTATAATTCAGATACACATTATTCCTTGCTGCCAGCCGCACCTTAAAGGAATTATAGCGGGAACCGCTGGTGCCGCTTCCTACATGATAAACGACCGCTGTGGGACAGTAAATATTATCATATCCATAGATACGGGCCCTGTAGCCCACATCAATATCTTCCAGATATGCAAAATGCATCTCATCAAAATAACCGATGGTCTCAAATACCTCCCTGCGGTAAATAGCAGCCCCGGCACAGGCAGAAAATACTCGGCAAACATGGTTATAGCCGCCGGAAGGCCGTCCCACGCCCCTTTGAAAAGCCCATCCCATAAGAGTATACATATCTCCCGCATCATCCATTTTGCTGTGGTCATACAGCTGGATCATCTTGCTGCTGACAGAAAATATCTTCGGTGAACGCTCAATGGCCTTTATCATTTCCCCGATATAATGGCAGTCCGGCTCTGTATCATTATTTAAAAGGATCACATAAGGTGTTTTTGACGCCCTGATCCCCACATTGACAGCTCCGGAAAATCCGGTGTTGGTCTCAAGGAAAATACTTGGGATCTCATGTTCCTTTAACCATTCCACACTTCCGTCCCCAGAGCCATTATCCACCACCAGGATCTCAAAATCCCGGCAGATCTGCATCTCCAGCGCCTTAAAGCATGGCTCCATAAACTTAAGTCCGTTATAATTGGGGATAACCACCGTTACTTTCGCAGCATTACTCATCACTGTTTTTCTCCTCAGGTGCAAACTTGTCGTAAACAGACAGGTCATATGGCTCTCCGATCTTTTCTTTTAAGAGATCGCGAAGAGCAAAATTGGACTTTCTAAGGGTCAGGTTCGGGTTGTAGTAAGGATCACCATTTTTAATGATATCCGGCCACTTCTTAATGAAAATAGCCACTTCCCTGTTAAATCTGGCCACCTTCTCCGGTGTATCTTCCAGACCTCTGGACTTGGACTCATAATGGTAAAGGGTTGCATAAGGTGCATACACTACCAGTTTTCCCAGTGCCCGCACTTTCATGCAGTAATCAATATCATTAAAGGCAACTGCCAGCTCGGTACTTAAACCGCCAACTGCCTCAAACACAGACTTTTTAGTCATTAAGCAGGCTGCAGTAACGGCGCTGTAATCCTGGGCACACATTGCCCTGTGGAAATAACTGTTTTCCGCCTTGTGAAGACCGATAAAGGTATGTCCTGCAATACCGCCAAAGCCAATAACAACGCCTGCATGCTGGATGGTGTCATCTGCATACAGCAGCCTTGCGCCTGCAATGCCAACGTCCTCTCTCTGGCAGAAACCAAGCATTTCCCGGATGCTGTCAGGCTCCAGCAGCTCTGTATCATTATTCAGAAGAAGCAGATATTCGCCCTTTGCAAAAGATGCGCCGAAATTATTGATAGCAGAATAATTAAAGCCCTCTTTCCAGGTGACTACATGGAACGCCGGATGCTTTTCTTCCATTTCCTCATAATAAGCAAAGGTCTCCGGCTCTGTACTGTTATTTTCCACAATAATAAATTCCAGGTTCCGGTAGGTAGATTTCTCTAAAATAGAGCGGACGCACACATCCAGATCCCTGCTGTGATCCTTATTGGGGATAATAATAGAAACTAAGGGTTCCCCCTTGATCTTAAAGGTAGTATGATAAATACCATAATCTACACCCTTTTCCACTTTCTCTGCTGCAATTCCCATACGCTCATAATGAGCCATAATGGCTCTGGCTCCCGCCTCAAAAGCATACATCTTACTCTCCGGATTGCTGGCAGTTGATCCCTGATGGCAGCGCCAGTGATACAGCACCTGGGGAATATGGACAATCTCTTTTGCCTGTTCTGTGCAGCGGAAGATAAAATCATAATCCTGCGCCCCGTCAAATTCCTGTCTGAAGCCGCCCACCCGGTCCAGTAATTCCTTTTTTACAACAAATAAATGACAGATATAATTTACACTGGTAAGCAGATCCGGGTTGAAATCCGGCTTAAAATGGGGATCAAATAAGGCTTTTCCGTCCATATCCAGCTTATCTTCATCAGAATACAGCACATCACAGTCCGGATGCTTATTAATAGCCTTTGCCACCTCATAAAAAGCCTGGGGCGGAATGGTATCATCATGGTCTGCCAGAATCACAAAATCACCGGCTGCCATAGAAAGGGCCGCATTGGTATTTCCTGCAATGCCACGGTTTCCCCCTAATATCTCATAATGGATACGGGGATCCTTTTCTGCATATTTTTTCAGAACCTTTTCCACATCCTGACCTCTTGGGCTGCCGTCTGCAATGCAGACCTCCCACTGTCCATAGGTCTGGTCCAGAATAGAGTCTAACATTTCTTTCAGATACCGTTCCGGTGTTTTGTATACCGGTATCACCACGGAAAATAAAGGCTCATACTCAAAATGAGTCTCCCTCTGGGCCTTTAAGTCTTCTTCTGTAGGCTTTGTCAGGTCATACCACTCACCGTAGTCGTAATCATTGTCCAGTCCCTGGATCTTGTGACAGGACTTTTTAATAAGGGCACGAAGACCATTTTCCTTCCAGAAATCAAGGGCAACGTGGACTGTTTCCATGTTCATCAGATCCTTGATCTTTTCCATGCGCTTATAGGCCACACTGGCTCTCTTTGTGATCAGTTCTTCATTATATTTGATCTTTGCCTGTCTGCCGTCACAGCGGATCAGCAGCCAGTAACTTTTTCCCCGCTCATAAGGAAACTGGATATCAAAACCAAATTCCCGGTCGATCACTTTCTTAAAATAAATCTGGCTTACATCATCTCTTCTGGTAGAGACCATTTTGCATTTCACCGGCTGGTGATGTTCATCTTCTACCCGGAAAGTGACCTTGCTCTCCGGTGACTTTCCCAGTGCCCAGCCGTTTAATGTGATCGAATTTTCACGGATACGGACCACATCTACCTTATACTTCATTTTCCTTACCGTCCTTTGTATCTACGTCCTTTGCATTTACGTCCTTATTGGCATTTTCCCTTTTCTGGTCAAAATTCAGTCTTTCTTCTTCAATGACCAGAGGACGCTTCATCACACGCTGGTTGATACTCATAATATACTCACCCAGAAAACCAATGAAAAATAACTGGACAGAGCCTAAAAACAGCATTCCAATGAGCATTGGCGCCATACCTGCCGGGAAACGGTCCCACCAGATCAGCTTCATTACCAGATAAACCAGTGCAATGATCATACTTCCTGCTGCGCAGATACCGCCGAAAATAGTGGCCAGACGAAGTCCCTCTTTTGTATAAGAAGTAACACTTAACATAGCCGCATCATACAGACGGTAAAAGTTGTTGTGTGTCTTACCTGCACGGCGTTTTGGCTGCTCATAAGGGATCTCCTTGCGCTTGTAGCCAAGCTCTGCCACGATACCACGTAAAAATGGCGTTGGATCATCTAATTTACGCAGAATCTCAATAAATTCCCTGTCATAAAGGCCGGAGCCTGTGAAATGCTCGATCTGCTCTACCTCTGACATCTTTTTAATGACCTTATAATAACAGGTACGAAGCCAGTACATAACCTTATTTTCCTTGCTGCTGGTCTTAATACCGATAACGATCTTATAGCCCTTTTCCCATTCATGGACATACTTTGGTATCATTTCTACCGGATCCTGGAAATCCGCTACCATTTCGATCACACAGTCACCAGTCACCTGAAGCATGCCATAGTAGGGGGAATTAAACTGACCGAAGTTTCTGGCA
>OHAG01001828.1_pt1 | contig 12856 bp, 9 predicted proteins | sample 1577081 | NCBI WGS metagenome assembly OHAG01 (sample SAMEA3541513, study PRJEB24748) | human gut metagenome | biome: human gut; feature: human-associated habitat; material: faeces | place: China | collected 2012
AAATAAAAAAATTTCAACAAAATGAATGTTAATTAAATAACAATAGTCTAAAAAAATGTTGAAATTTACAGCATTTTTACATAAAATATAGTAAAATAAGATATGTAAAAAAATAAAAAGGAATAAAATTGTAATTAAAATCTGCATATATTTTCGATAAATTTAGGGCAAAATAGACATGTAGATTTGTAAATAAACGATAATTTTAGACAGAAGTACATTTATTTTAGTTGCATTACAAGCAGTTTACAAGTAAAATAAATAAGGTGGTAAAAAGTTTAACAATAAACAAAATAGTAATATGATGACAAATATTTCAAAGTGAGTGGACATGCAGAGTCCTTAGTAGTATCGAGGAGGAATATTTATATGAAGAAAATAGCTGTTTTAACAAGTGGTGGAGATGCTCCAGGAATGAACGCTGCAATAAGAGCAGTAGTAAGAACTGCAATACATAATGGTATTGAAGTTATGGGTGTACAAAGAGGATATGCTGGATTAATTAATGGTGAATTATTCCCAATGAATAGATCATCAGTTTCAGATATAATTCAAAGAGGCGGTACAATTTTAAGAACTGCTAGATGTTTAGAATTTAAACAAGAAGAAGTAAGAAAAGAAGCTGCACAAATTCTTGCAGATAATGGTGTAGATGCTTTAGTAGTTATCGGTGGAGATGGATCTTTCACAGGTGCTAAATTATTATCTAAGTTAGGTGTAAAAACAATAGGTTTACCAGGAACTATTGATAATGATTTAACTTACACTGATTACACAATAGGATTTGATACAGCATTAAATACTGTAGTTGATGCTATAGATAAAATTAGAGATACTTCAACTTCTCATGAAAGAGTATCTATCGTAGAAGTTATGGGAAGAGACTGTGGAGATATAGCTATTTACACAGGTATAGCTTGTGGAGCTGAATATATAATAACACCAGAAAAGGGTTATGATAAAGATGAATTATGCAAAGTTATCTTAGAAGGTAAAAAATCTGGAAAGATGCATAACTTAGTTTTATTAGCTGAAGGTGTTGGTGGAGCTTCAGAATTAGCTAAATACGTAGAAGCTCAAACAGGAATTGAAACAAGAGCAACAGTTTTAGGACACATCCAAAGAGGTGGAGCTCCAAGTGCTTTCGATAGAGTGTTAGCTTCAAGAATGGGTTCAAAAGCAATTGAACTATTAATGGAAGGTAAAACTTCAAGAGTTGTTGGTATCAAGGACAATGAAATATTTGACCAAGATATAGATGAAGCTTTAGCTTTACCTAGAACTTTTGATGAAAAATTATATGAAATTTCAGAAGAGATTTCTAAATAATTTTAATAAATACGCTAATAATTTATTTTAAATACATTAAATTTAGAGATTAAAGGAGAGTTTTAAATGAGAAAGACTAAAATCATTTGCACTATCGGTCCAGCTAGTGAAAATCCAGAAATATTATCACAAATAATTGAAGCAGGAATGAATGTTTCAAGACACAACTTCTCTCACGGAGATCATGAAGAACATGCAGCAAGAATTAACTTAGTTAAAGAATTAGCTAAAAAGTATAACAAAGAAATCGCTGTTATGTTAGATACAAAGGGACCAGAAATCAGAACTGGTAAATTTGAACCAAAGAAAGTTGAATTACAAGCAGGAGCTAAATTCACTGTACATGCTGGTGGAGATGTTATAGGTAATACTGAAGAGTGTTCAGTAACTTATGCTGGATTAGCTAATGATGTTAAACCAGGAGATACTATACTTATAGATGACGGTTTAGTAGGATTAACTGTTGAATCAATCGATGGAAACAAAATCCACTGTACAGTTCAAAATACAGGATTTGTTGCAACTCACAAAGGAGTTAACGTTCCAGGAGTTTCAATCAAGTTACCAGCTTTAACTGAAAAAGATATAGCTGACTTAAAATTCGGTTGTGAAATCGGAGTTAACGCTGTTGCAGCTTCATTCATCAGAAAAGCTTCAGACGTTGAAACAATAAGACAAATATTAAATGAAAATGGTGGAGAAGACATCAAAATCATTTCTAAGATAGAAAACCAAGAAGGTGTTGACAACATAGACGCTATATTAGAAGCATCAGACGGATTAATGGTAGCAAGAGGGGATTTAGGAGTTGAAATTCCATTCGAAAAATTACCAGCTGTTCAAAAAATGATGATAGAAAAATGTAATGCTGCTGGAAAACCAGTTGTTACAGCTACTCAAATGTTAGACTCTATGATGAGAAACCCAAGACCAACAAGAGCGGAAGTTTCAGACGTTGCTAACGCTATCTATGATGGTACAGATGCAATAATGTTATCAGGAGAATCAGCTAATGGAGATTGGCCAGTAGAATCAGTTCAAACTATGGCTAAAATAGCTGAAGAAACTGAAAAGAAATTAAGCTACGAAACAGCTGTTTCAAGAGCTAAGAACCATACTCCAGCAGTTTCAGGAGTTATTTCAAGAGCTGCATGTAATGCTGCTAACGAATTAAAAGCTGCTGCAATAGTTACTTCAACTAAGAGTGGAGCTACTGCTAGAAGAATTTCTCAATGCAGACCAGATTGTCCAATAGTTGCAGTTACACCAAATGAAAAAGTAGCTAAGGGATTAGCATTCAGCTTTGGAGTATACTCAATGGTTACACCTGCTGCTTCAAACACTGATGAAGTTATAGCTAACGCTATAGAAGCTGCTAAGAACAGCGGATTTGTTTCTACTGGTGAAACAGTAGTAGTTGCTGCTGGATTAGATACAGTAGGTTCAACTAATCTTTTAAAGGTTACAGAAGTTAAATAGTAAAAAATAACACTCTATAAAGAAGTACCACAAGGTGCTTCTTTTTTTAACGCTTAGGAAAGTATAAAATTTTTAGCATAGGGAATACTAATAAATTAGCAATTTTTTATATATATCGTTACTAATGCGTTAAAAAGAAAATTATAGTGCCCCAAAAGAACCGTAAAAGAAAAATAAATTAATTAAATTTTTGTAAGGACTTATTTTTCTTTTAGAACCTTTTGGTTGGCTAACAAAAGTTGCTTCCTTCGCTGAAGCGTGGCGTCAGCCACTTTTGTACTTACAAGCAATAAAAAATAATGAAGAATTATGAATGAAGAATGAAGAATGAAGAATGAATGATGAAACTCTTCCAGAGTTTCTTGAAAACAGTAAAAGAAAATCCCTGAGGATTTTCATCATTAATTCATCACTCATAATTCATAATTCATCATTAAATAGAGTATGCTATTTAATAAAAATGAATAGAATTATGCAATGAAAAAAATATTACCCTTTAAAAATGAAAGAAATATTGCAAAAAGTTATAAAAAACAGAAAAGTTAACAAAAAGTTAACAATTAAAATCTAATATATAGGTTATAATCAATAATATGATTAAAAGATGGCAATTACTTTAATATCATGGCAACTGATTAACCAATTTGCACCGAAAGGTGCTCTTTTTTTATTTAAAAATAAAATGTTGTATAAAGTTTAATGAAAATGAAAATAACTAATAAATATAATGAAATATTTAGGAGGCATTTTTATGACAACTTTAAATTGCTGCTCAACTAATTGTGTTAACAATAAACATGGTACATGTAAAGCTCATGAAATAAATGTGAATGGACAAGGTGCTCATTTTAGTAGCGACACAGAATGTAATGGCTTTAATAATAGTAAGCTTAGAAGTACATTGAATATGTTTGATAATATGAATATAGTGAGTCGGTTACAGGATTATACAGCAAATCCACCAATAACATCAGTTAATTGTACTGCTAATAACTGCTTTTATAATAAAGATGGACATTGTATTGCAGAACACCTAAGTTTTAAGAATGACAATTTAAGAGATAAAACCAATTGTAATACATTTATAGAAGCATATTAATAATAAAAAGCTGATTTCTTTTTTATAAGAAATCAGCTTTTATAGTAAAGATTGTTAATGCTTATTTATAACATTAGTAACATAGTATATAATAGATAATAGATTTTAAAGCGTAAGAAAAGAAATATATTATTGACAGGTGATAGATTTGGTAGAAAAGAATAAAGAATATATATTAGATATAATAGCTCAAGGATATGAAGGTGAAGGGATAGCTAAAATAGATAATACTTTTCCAGTATTTATAGAAGGAGCACTAGTAGGAGAAAAAGTAAAGGTTAAAATAGTAAAATCAAAGAAGAGCTTTGCTTATGGAAAGCTTGTAGAAGTTATGGAACAATCAAAAGAAAGATGTGCTCCAGAGTGTGGCATATATAAAAAATGTGGTGGATGCAAATTACAACATAGTACATATAAAGAGCAATTAAAGTTTAAACATGAAAGAGTAAAGGATTGTATCAGTAAGATAGGTAAGCTAGATGAAAGCTTAGTTAAGTTTCCTTTAGGTATGGAAGAACCTTGGAGATACAGAAATAAGGTTCAATTGCCTATAGGACTAGTTAATGGAGAATTAAAAATAGGATTCTTTGCGCCAAGAAGTCATGAAATAATTGATATGGAAAGGTGCTTAATACAAGATGAAATTGCTGATAAAGTAGTTGAATTAACTAGAATCTGGATTATAAAAAATAATATTAAGCCCTATAATATAGACGGACAATATGATGAAAGTGGCATATTAAGACATATTATGATAAGGAGAGGTTTTACTACTAATGAAGTTATGGTTGTAATAGTAACTAATGGTAGAGAGCTTCCTCATAAAGAAGAATTTATTAATTTAATGGTTAATAATATACCTGGAATTAAGAGTATTATTCAAAATATAAACTCTAAGCCAACTAACGTAATATTAGGATTAGAATCTCTAACTCTTTGGGGAAGTGATACTATATGTGATTATATAGGACAATTTAAGTATAATATATCACCATTATCATTTTTCCAAGTGAATCCTATCCAAACAGAAGTATTATATGGAAAGACCTTAGAATATGCTGATTTAAGTGGAGATGAAACAGTATTTGATGCTTACTGCGGTACAGGAAGTATTACATTATTTTTATCACAAAAAGCAAAAGAAGTTTATGGAGTAGAAATTATTCCACAAGCAATTGAAAATGCTAAGATAAATGCTGTGGAAAACAATGTGAATAATGCCCATTTTTATGTAGGTGAATCAGAAGTTGTTATACCAGATTTAATTAATCAAGGAATTAAGGCAGATGTAGTAGTAGTAGATCCACCTAGAAAGGGTTGTGATAAGAAGTTACTAGATGCAATAACTAATATTGATGCTAAAAGAATTGTTTATGTAAGTTGTGATCCAAGTACATTAGCTAGAGATTTAGCCATATTAGAGGAAAATGGATATAAAACCATGGAAGTACAACCTGTTGATATGTTCCCACATACAGCACATATTGAAAACGTAGCTAAGTTAGTTAAAAGATAGGATATAAAGTTCTTGAAGATGCCAATATTATGGCGTTTTCAAGAACTTTTTTTATTTGTTAAGATTGAAGGAAAAATCGAGTATTTTTATAGTTATAAACTAATTTTGAAACATTAAAACAAATACCAGACGATAAGTATATTTGTTCTAATACAACCATTGCTGGATCGTTAGGTGATAAGTTTAATAAATTAGCAAGGTTATCATCTAGTTTTTCTAGATGTAAATATCTATCGGAAAAGCCTAAATTTAAATTTAAAGCCGTTTGTAAATATTCAAAGATTGAACCAGTTGCAATTTCCTTGTTAAGGTATGGAACTATACTCTTTTTATAATAAGCTTCTTCGTAACACATTATTTCTTCATCTATATATCTTAGTCTTTTAATTAGATAAATGTCATCATTAACAGCACACTCTATTAATTCTGCAATTTCTTTATCTGCTTTGATAAGATTAAAATCTAAAACTTTTGATGTTATATTAAATTCTTTTAAACTAGTAGTAAATCCTTGTGTGACATTTAAGTTTATGTAACCAGTACGATTTCTTCTTCTAACAAAAATCCCACTTCCCTGAAGCTGATATACAATTTTTCTAGCGACTAAATATTCTATAGCTTTAACAATAGTACTTTTACTTACCTTATATTCAGAAGCAAGAGCTTCTACTGTAGGTAATTTAGTACCTTGTGGAAGATCATTACTATAAATATTATTTTCTATTTCATTTGCAATTATCTGATATTTTAGCATTTTTACTCCCTTTATTACGTTAACATATTTATAGGTTAAGTATAGCATAAAGAAAATATGAAATAAAATGTAGAAAATGTTTTCATAAAAATATTGACAAATTATACTGGTATAATTATAATTTAATCATATAATTTATTTATACAAGTATAAAAGTATTGATAAGGAGGAATATATATGGCAAGTTCAGTACGTGACTATGATAAACTAGCAGTAGATATAATAAAAGCTGTTGGTGGAAAAGAGAATATTGTAAAAGCATCAAGATGTGCAACAAGGCTTAGATTAGTTTTAAAAGAAAAAACTAATGAAGCTAAAGAAAACGTTTCAAATCTTACAGGGGTAATAACAGTAGTTGAAAGTGGAGGACAATTCCAAGTTGTTATTGGAACTCATGTAGGAAAAGTATTTGATAAGGTAGCAAGTGAGCTTAATTTAGATAGTAATACTATAGAAGATGAACCAAAGGCTAGTATTTTAAATAGAATAATTGCAACAATGTCAGCAGTATTTGCACCATTTATTTATATATTAGCTGCAGCTGGTATATTGCAAGGATGTTTAATATTAATTAATATGGCTAACCCAAGTTTTTCTAGTACAGGTACTTATGAAGTATTAAGTTTTATGTCATGGGCTCCATTTACGTTTTTACCAATATTTATAGCTATCACAGCATCTAAACACTTCAAATGTAATGCATTTATTGCAGTAGCATGTTGTGCAGCTTTAGTAAGTCCAACTTGGGCAGAAATAGCATCAAGAATAGCTGATGGAGAAAGTGTTAGATTTCTAGGAATAAGTTTAGCAGAGACAACTTATACATCATCAGTTTTACCTCCATTATTTTTAGTATGGATATTATCTTATGTTGAAAGATTTGTAGATAAAAAATTACCAGAAGTAATTAAATCATTATTTACTCCATTCATATGTATGATTGTAATGGTTCCACTTACTATATTAGTTATAGGACCATTATCAGATTCATTAGCTACAGGAATAGCAAATGGATATAATTATTTATATAATTTAGCACCAGCAGTTGCAGCAGCTGTTATCGGTGGATTATGGCAGATTGTAGTAATATTCGGAGTACACTGGGGAGTTACACCAATGTGTTTAGCTAACTATGATTTATACGGTATGGATACATTCCAAGCATTCCAAACAATGGCAGTTATAGCTCAAGCAGGAGCAGTTTTTGGAGTATTTGTAAAAGCTAGAAATAAACAAACTAAAAATATAGCTTTATCAGCAGGAGTTACTGGAATATTTGGTATAACTGAACCAGCAATATATGGTGTAAACTTAAGATTTAAGAAACCGTTTATATGTGGATGTATTGCAGGTGCAATTGGAGCGGTAGTTGGATCATTCTTTAATATAGCTTATTATGCATATGCAGGTCTTCCAGGGCTTTTAACTGTTGTAAACTCTATTACACCAGATAATCCAAAATCTATTATAGGAATGTTATTAGGAGCAGCTATATCATTCTTTGGAGCAATTGCACTTGTTCAAATAGTTGGTATTGGTGAAAAAGAAACTAATGAAGAAAAGCAAGATAAAAAAATTGAAGAAGGACAACCAATTTTAAATATGGGAGTTAATGCAATAAAAAGCCCTATATCTGGAAAAGTAATAGAATTAGAAAAAGTTAATGATCCAGTATTTTCTTCAGGAGCAATGGGAAAAGGTATAGCAATTGAACCAATGGATAACAAAGTATATGCTCCATTTAATGGTACAATAGAATTCATAGCTGAAACTAAGCATGCAATTGGATTACTTTCAGAAGATGGTGTAGAAGTATTAATACATGTTGGTATGGATACTGTAAAGATGCAAGGTAGAGGATTTAATGTTAAGACATCAGTAAATTCTAAGATAAAAGCAGGAGATCTATTATTAGAATTTGATAGAAATGCTATAGAAAAAGAAGGATATTCTTTAATTACACCAGTTGTAATAACAAATGCTGATAATTATGAAGATAATGTATTATGTATAAATGAAGAAGTTAAAAATGGAAGAGAAATAATTAATCTAAAACAATTAAGTATGCAAGCATAGTAAAAAATATAGTAAAATAAAGGAGAATTATTATGGATAAGTTACCAAATAACTTTTTATGGGGTGGAGCCTTTGCTGCGCACCAATTTGAAGGTGGATGGAATGCTGGAGGAAAGGGGCCAAGTGTTGTTGATGTAATGACAGCAGGAGCTCATGGAGTACCAAGAAAGATAACAGATACAATAATGGAAGATACTTTTTATCCAAATCATGAGGCAATAGATTTTTATGGAAGATATAAAGAAGATATAGCATTACTTGCAGGAATGGGAATTAAGTGTTTAAGAACATCAATAGCATGGACAAGAATATTCCCAAAAGGTGATGAATTAGAACCAAATGAAGAAGGTTTAAAGTTTTATGATGATGTATTTGATGAGTTATTAAAGTATGGAATAGAACCAGTTATTACTTTATCTCATTTTGAATTACCATTACATTTAGCAAGAGAATATGGTGGATTTAGAAGTAGAAAGCTTGTAGATTTCTTTGAAAGATTTGCTGAAGTTTGCTTTAAGAGATATAAAAATAAAGTTAAGTATTGGATGACTTTTAATGAGATAAATAATCAAATGGATACAAATAATCCACTATTCTTATGGACAAACTCTGGTGTAACATTAAAAGAAGGAGAAGATCCAAGAGAAGTTTTATTTAAAGTAGCTCATAATGAATTATTAGCAAGTGCAAAAGCTGTTATAAAAGGAAGAGAAATTAATCCAGAATTTAAAATTGGATGTATGATATCACATGTTCCTATATATCCATATTCTTGTAATCCAGAAGATATAATGGCAGCAGAAGAAGCTATGCGTGAAAGATTCTTTTTCCCAGATGTACATGTACGTGGACACTATCCAAGATATGCATTAAAGGAATTTGAGAGAAAAGGCTATGATATTGGTATGAAAGAAGGAGATGCAGAAATCCTTAAAAAAGGAACTGTAGACTATATTGGATTTAGTTATTATATGTCAAATGCAGTAAAAGCAGGTGTATGCAATGATGGAGAAGTTTCAGTAAATGGATCATTAGAAAACTCTGTTGAAAATCCATATATAAAGGCAAGTGATTGGGGATGGCCAATAGATCCAGTTGGATTAAGATACACTTTAAATAATCTTTACAATAGATATGAGTTACCATTATTTATTGTTGAAAATGGATTTGGAGCTCATGATAAAGTTGAGGAAAATGGAGAAATACATGATTCATATCGTATAGAATATTTAGCTAAACACATTGAAGAAATGAAAAAGGCAGTTAATTATGATGGTGTAGAATTAATGGGATATACTCCATGGGGAATAATAGACTTAGTATCATTTACTACAGGAGAAATGAAAAAGAGATATGGAATGATTTATGTGGATCGTGACAATGAAGGAAATGGAAGTATGAAGAGATCTTGTAAAGATTCATATTATTGGTATAGAGATGTAATTAAGTCTAATGGCTCAAAGTTAAAATAAAAAAGTTATATAAGTAGCATAATATTAATATATAGAAATAGGAATCACTTTGATATAAATCAATGTGGTTCCTTATTTTATTTATTAAATAATAAATGCGTATATTGGAAATGAAATAATATTTGAATATATGGGTTTATTAATATACAATTTTATATTATCAATGGTTTTTAAGAAAAAGTATTATAAGTCACTGGAAGAGGTAGCATAAATGAATGAAATTTTAATACCAATAAGCAATAAAGAGTTTAAGGAAAAGGTAACAATACGATTTAATAGTATAAATGATGGATTTAATAATTATAATAATAAAACAATTGAAGGCACTGAGGTAGCTTTTATAAGTTTTTTACAAGAGGCCTTTGAGCTTAATGGAGCAGAAAATTCTTATGTTGATTTTTATTATAATGTTTTAAATGATGAAGATAAGAAAAAATTAAAAGAATTAATAAATGATGAAGATAAAATTCTTTTAGAAAAATTTGAAAAAAATTATCATGAAAAAAATATCTATTTTAAGCTTACCAAAGAAAGTATACCTTTTATAACAAGGTTATCTACAAGGGAAATATTATTTTCAACTATATATTTTACTAAATATCCTTGTACAATTTGGGGTAATTATAATAAGAGTTTTCCTATTTTTTATCATGACAATAATGATATCCAGCAGTATTTAAATATAAAAAATGAATTACAGTTTTTCTAGTTTGAAACTTATGGTAAAAAACTAAATGTAATATATACATTTGGTTTTTTTTCTAATTATAGAAAAAAATTATATAAAATCATCAAATTACAGTAAAAATAATGATGAAAAAAAACTTTTTTTATGATAGAATTGTCAAAGAGGTATAAAGAAATATATAAAGCGCCAGAACTTAGTTAATGATAAATTAAGAATTATGAATGATGAATTAATGTACAAACTCCTTAAGGGAGTTTAGAAGAATTAAATTATAGAAATTCTGTAAGAATTTCATCTTTAATTCATAATTCATCACTCATCATTCATCATTGCCTAAGTTGACGAGGATGGGGAGTATCGAGTTTTCGGCGGATGCCCCACGGTATATGCACTACCGTTAAAGATTGATAAACCTAGGAAGTAATTTCTAGAACAAGCTCAATTGGGTGTAGAGTCCTTCATTTAAGATTTTTTTAGTTCTAAACTTTTATACCTCTGTAACCTTTGTTAGAGCAGAGTCTTAAAGAAGAAAAATAAAATATATAAATGAAAGGAAGCAAAATATATGTGCGGAATAGTAGGATATGTAGGAAATAACAAAGCTACAAAGTTTTTAATCGAAGGGTTATCTAAATTAGAGTATAGAGGATATGACTCAGCAGGTGTAGCTGTTATACAAAATGGAAATGTTGAAATAGTAAAGCAAAAAGGACGTTTAGCTAATTTAGGAGATGCTTTAAACACAAATCCTTTAGAAGGAACAATAGGAATTGGACATACTAGATGGGCAACTCATGGTGAGCCAAGTGATGTTAACTCACATCCACATCAAACTTCAAAGGGAGATATAACAGTAGTTCATAATGGAATTATCGAAAACTATTTAGAATTAACTAACTTCCTTAAAGAGCAAGGATATGAATTTAAATCAGCTACAGATACGGAAGTAATACCAAACTTAATTCATTACTTCTATGAAGGAGATTTATTTGCAGCAGTTGTTAAAGCTACTGAAAAATTAGAAGGAAGCTATGCAATAGGAGCAATTTGTGGACAAGAACCAGATAAATTAGTAGCTGTAAGAAAAGACAGCCCACTTATAGTAGGTTTAGGAGAAAATGAGACATTTATAGCTTCAGATATTCCAGCAGTACTTAGCTATACAAGAGATGTATATCTTTTAGAAGATAAGGAATATGTACTTGTAACAAGAGATGGCGTTAAAGTATTAACAGCAACAGGTGAAGAAATTAATAAGGAAATATACAAAGTAACTTGGAATGAAGATTCAGCTGAAAAAGGTGGATATGAAGATTTCATGCTTAAAGAAATCTATGAACAACCAAAGGCAGTTAGAGATACATTAGCAGGAAAAATTGCTTTAGGTAAAGAAATAACTTTAGATAATGTTAAGTTTACTAAAGAAGAACTAGAAAACTTTGATAGAGTGTATATAGTGGCATGTGGTACAGCTTATCATGCAGGATTAGTAGGAAAGACTGTAATAGAAAAAATGGCGAAGATTCCAGTAGAAGTGGACGTGGCTTCAGAATTTAGATATAAAGAGCCATTAATAACTGAAAAAACACTTATTATAGTTGTATCTCAATCAGGAGAAACAGCAGATACCCTTGCAGTATTAAGAGATGGAAAGAAACAAGGTGCTAGAGTGCTTGCTATAACTAACGTTGTAGGTTCATCTGTTTCAAGAGAAGCTCATGATGTAATATATACATTAGCAGGACCAGAAATAGCTGTTGCTTCAACTAAGGCATATGTAACTCAATTAGTTGCTTTCTATATTTTGGGATTATACTTTGCATCATTAAAAGAAACAGTTTCAGAAGAATATGTAGAAGAAATAAAGAAGGAATTATTAGCTATTCCTGAAAAAATAGAAGCAGTTCTTGAAAATCAAGAAGGCGTTAAAAAATATGCAGCAGAAAACTATGAACAAAGAGATATATATTTCTTAGGTAGAGGTGTAGATTATGCAGTGGCATTAGAAGGATCATTAAAACTTAAAGAAATATCATACATCCACTGTGATGCTTATGCTGGTGGAGAACTTAAGCATGGTCCAATAGCATTAATTGATAAAGGTACAGCAGTTATTACTTTATTAACACAAGAAGCATTAAAAGATAAAATGGTTTCTAATGTAAGAGAAGTATCAACAAGAGGTGGAAATATATTTGCTATAGCTAACCAAGGTGATGAAATAGCAAAAACAGTGGCAGAAGAAGTAGTATATATTCCAAAAACTGTTGATTTATTAACTCCACTTGTAAGTGTAGTACCATTACAATTATTATCATACTATGTGGCTAAAAATAAAGGTTGTGATGTAGACAAGCCAAGAAACTTAGCTAAATCAGTTACTGTTGAATAATGTATAAAAAATGGATTCTTTTGAATCTATTTTTTATTTTATTAAATTCAA
>OHAG01001829.1_pt1 | contig 12853 bp, 20 predicted proteins | sample 1577081 | NCBI WGS metagenome assembly OHAG01 (sample SAMEA3541513, study PRJEB24748) | human gut metagenome | biome: human gut; feature: human-associated habitat; material: faeces | place: China | collected 2012
GGCGAAGCATTCCGAGATGGCTTAAAGCTGAAAAAGTAAGGTGTGCAGAAAAGGAGCTTTCGCATTAGCGAAGGCTCCTTATTAAAATATGTGGATTTCACAAATTCCAGTTTGAAGAATTGAGAAAATCGGTATTTATTGAACTACAAGCCTCTTGCTACATTTCTGCAGCAAGGGGCGTTTTGGCATATCTTTATTCTTTCATCATCGGTGTACCAGTGTGCCATGCTTGACTGACTTTCTCACCGATGGCATAGTAGCCGTTGCGGAACTGGTCGAATACAAAGGCATTCAGCTTTGTGGCATCGACCTTGCCTGTTTCGTCCAACACAGACTCGTCTGCCAAACCACCGATAATTTCTCCGATGACATGATGACTATATACTTCCATCTTGTCTTTCTCGCCGGAAAATATACCACATGTTTATCCGGAAAACAAATATCAGAACCCTTCTTTCAGTTTCCCTTCTGCATCCTCCGTCCATACAGCCTTATAATAATAGGCAGGTCCTGTTTCCAGATCTAATACGCTCCAGTATATGTCATATCCCTTCTTCAGGAAATAATCGATATGTTCCTGCCTCATCGGATAAGGCTCGGAACTGACCAGATCACAGTATTCCTTGCCTCTCTTCTTGGCTGCATCTACTTTTTTTATGTAATCCAGCATCTGATATTTAGCTGTCTGTCTGTAATTCTCTTTTGCGTTTGGAAGATAATGGGATTTTGTATTATCTCCATTTTTCCCTTTATTGCCCGACGCTTCTTCCTGCTCAAATGCAGTGATCCAGTTTAAAAAAATTTCCGAAAACTTATTTCCCATAGATATCCCCTTCTTCTTTATAACGTATTTTTATGGATATAACATGACAAACACTCCCTTTCGCTGATTTTCATTCGCTTTGTTTTCCATATCGTCTGCTATTGTTCATATTTTCAGTGCTAACAAAAACGAAAGGAGAGATTAAAATGTTAGAACAATGGATCAAAGAAAACGTAACACTGGAAGACGATGGAACCGTGGCTGTTGTAAATGACGATGTATGGATTTTACCTCCGCGGACCTTCTCAAACATGACAAAGCTAAAAAAGGTGATTCTCCCGGCAGAGCTGCGGAAGATAGGTTCCTTTGCTTTTTCAGGGTGCTCTGGGTTGGAAGTAGTAAATATTCCACCTCAGGTTGTCATTATTGATGACGGAGCTTTCTACGGATGCCGTTCTCTGAAAGCAATAAACCTGCCAAATACAGTTGTTGGTATAGGTTCTATGGCATTTTCAGGCACTGATCTCGGTACTCTTACTATTCCAGAAAGTGTAAGGTACATTGACGATGGGGCTCTTGCAGATTGTCCAAGAATCAAGCAGGTTACTCTGCCCGCGGATTTTTACGACAGACCTTATGAAAAGTGGGGTTTGATATTTGTTTCTAATCCCGATATTATTCCACCGTCCAATTAAAGGTCAAAACAAAATCAATCAAAAAAACAAAGGAGAAAAATACTATGAAAACTTATTGGAATGGAGACGGAAAATATCAGGACTGGTACGATAAAATAGCTGATACAATGCCTTCTATGTACGACACAGACAATTCAAATATGAATTTGTTCATTTATATGAGCCGTTTGTATTACGATATCTATAATAATGGAGGTGCAAACGTCTCAGATTCTAAAAAATACCAGAAAGAGATAGATGCAGTAGCATCTATTGTCAAGAAATTCCGGATATCTAAAGCGATAATTGATCACACTTATCTGGAAGAATGTACAAACATGGTATTTCAGTATCTTCAGGATAAAGATCTGTCATTTGAAGATCATGGGTTCTGGAATAACTGGGATAATCGGGAATTGTCCTTAAAAAAGCATGAAGGTGGTTCCTGGATATATATATTACCTGCGGAACAAAAGAAAATCGCGATAAGGAAATTGCCAAGCGCAAAGCCTGCGGATGTAAAATTATCTAATGATGAAAAATGGAGGAAATATCATGTTAAAGAGAGACAAAGCTGATAAATTATACTCAATCGCAGTTAAAAGATACCATAACGAATACCCTGATAAGGAATTAGATGAAAAATTCCTTAATAGAATTTGGTCCTCTATTTACAGAGTTTTGAATTCTGAGGGTGAAAAGGCTGCAGAAGAATTTGCGCGGAATGGTAAATTGTGGTAAACAAAGACTTTTTAATTAATTGGAGGAGATTTTTATGCTATCAAATGATGAAACTTTTTACATTCTGAAGCTTTATCAAAGGGAAAAATTGGTCGATCAAAGCAAAGTATTTTGTCGTAAATATTTCCGAAGATTTGAGAATGCAGTTGTCTGTATTTCGGATGCGGATATCTTTAAGCATTTACCTGAAGGACTGAGGGCAAACCTTGGAAATCCGCGAATCTATTACGCTTCCAGCGGCAATGGTTTTGGCGATGATTTCGAATTTCAGTATCAAAACGGCGTAGTGGTTTATATAGGACAGATTCTGTTCGAAGAAGATAAAGGTGAGAATTAGAAATTATCATCATCTGTGGATATTCTGACAGAAACAGGTCTGCGTTAGATATAAAACACAAGAAGAAATAGTTGATACTCCTGATAAAAGCGAACACAGAATCAGGAGTATCGACGGAAATGATTCTATTCCGCTATTACACCACCAACAACAAAGTGGCAACAGTAAACAAAGACGGCGTGATCAAAGCAAAAGGCAAAGGAGTCTGCACTATATACATATTGGCCAACAACGGAGTGTACAAAAAAGTGACAGTAACAGTAAAATGAGGAGAATGCCAGAAAGCAGATTCGCAGAATATTAAATTCCTCAAAAACACTTCCTCAAACAAAAATAATGTTAAAACCTCTCTTGTTCAGCAGGAGAGGTTTTTTGTGTATCAAAATAGTTTTCATTGTTACATCAGCAGTCAAAAGGCCGTCACCTACTGACCGATTTTCTCTTTGTTGTATCTCCGCGGAAACCAATCCCTATTTTTTCTGCAAGTCAAGTAATTAACATAATATTTTTACGGTAACCTTAACGGAATTTCTTGTCCTACGATGTTGTCTGTGGCTCCTGCTATACCGCGGATTTTTCTATTAATCGGCACCACAATCATATTTCTTTCGTAAATAAAAACGAAAGGAGAATAAAAAACAATGAATAAGGAAAAATCAGATCGAATACGAACCAAACCCTCAAAGTTTGGATGGCGTATTCACAATGGATCTCAAAAGGTGCAGGTAACTGAAATGGGAGTTTATGTCTGCCCAGTCTGCAAAGAAACAAGTAAGTTGGTGCAGCGGCAGGCTCCAGGTTTCAAGAATATCCTGTCCATCTGCCAGCATGGTCACACCTGTGAGATTACCAAATCTTTATATGAAAAATATAAAGTTGGCGATCGCATCCGCAGATATGAATCCACTTTTGGCAAGGATGCTACTGTACGTCTGGACTGTTATACCGAGGGCGTGATCGAGAAGTCATATCCTAGTCTGGTTGACTGGCTGTTCGATTACCGGATTGACAAATGCGTGAGTAATGGAACAGAAATAAAAGCCCCTGCATGGATCATCGGACATCTGTCGGTTGGCAGTTATCATCACGACAAACATGTCGTTTTGCTGCAAAAAGCCGCGTCTACAGTAACTTATACACAAGAAAATTTGATTCTGTAAATACAGGAGGATAAATTCATGAGAGATATTCACAAACAAAGGATTATTCAGACAGCAATACGTGAATATAAAGAATCTGTTCTTTTTGGTTTCAGCTCAAGTACACCTCACGCCATCAATATGATGGAGGAGGCTTTGCATATGTGCAGACCTTACAATGTGCTGGGTATTTCTGTATTAGAAAATACCTTAAAAGAAGCTAAGAAAAAATACGAAAAAGAATTATCCGGGACTGACAGACTGGATGTTTGATTTCCGTATCGACAAATGCGTAGGAAATGGAAAGGAGATAACAGCTCCCGCCTGGATTATCGGACACTTGTCCGTTGGCAGATCCCATCACGACAAAAGTGTCGTCCTGATGAGAAAAGCTATACCTGTGGTGACCTTCACCCAGAGAAACTGGAAAACATTTTATAACAAAGGAGAAAAACATGATCAAAAAAGAAAACAAGTCTGAGTTTATTGGGCAGATAATGGACATTTTCGAGGATTTCCTGGATGAGTACGGGATTAAAATTCCTCAAAAAGAAGGAGAGGAAGGCTGTGGTCCAGATACTCCGGCAAATCTGTGCGGAAAAGCTTATGATAACCTGGCAGAACATCTGGAGACATTTTTTCACAGGTGGGGAGTCATAAAAGATGAACACCCACAGATAGAGTATCTCTTCACATTATCCCTGAACGGGGTCAAATGCAACGGAACTATCTCCGTAAAAGCAGAGGATCCGGATGAGGCTTACAGAAAGGCACAGAATCTGGCAGAAACAGAACTTTGCATTTCCTTTCCATCTTTGGATATTCCATATGATGTAGAACCGGTTGAGGAAGAGGGATATCCCCTTTACTCCATTATCTCTGAACTTCTGCCTTTTTCAACAGAACAAAAGGTTGTTTCAACTTCTGACAAAGCAGATGCTGATGCTCTTTTTGAAAAAGCATGCAGAGATAATTCGGCTGTCAAACTGACAGTTCAGACCAGTTCCAAGGCATCCCCGGCAATCCTTAAGAAATGGAGCATCTGATTTTGCGAAAAAAAGAGAAAAACATGAGCTGGCTTCCGGAGAAGTGTATCTCCGCGGAGCTGGCACACAGGACCAAGTACAGCACATTGAGACGGGCTCTGGACGGGAATAAGATTTCCGTTGTTGTCCGTGGGTACTGCTGGTATACGAAAAACTGCCCAAAACGGTTTCTGGGCATGATCAGGCGGGAGATGAAAAGACTGTATCCCCGCTTCGAATACACTTATTAAGTACAGAGGAGGAAAATAATATGACAGGTTACAGATGCGAAGAGTTTTTTGGAGAGGGTCGCCGAGATGCGGCGTCCGTAATGGCACACGAGACATTTGTATTGGAGGATACAGATATTCTGGATTATCTGATCAAATCCAATCTTATCGGTGAGACTATGAAGGAGCTTCTTTTTGTTTATAAAACCCTCATGAAAGAAGGAAAGCTTATCTATACCGGTTTCGATACAGACTACGAAGAGATGCTTTACCGGTATCGTAATAATGAAAAAGACCGGGTAGAGTTCTTTGAGGAAGTTCTTGACGATATCCGTAAAGCGACAGGTGTTAATGTCAGATTCTGTCTGTGGCTCTATGACAGTCCGCAGGAGTGCCTTGATTCCCATAATGCAGATCAGGCAAAACACCTCAAAGAGTTTGAGTTCGATATGTATGATACTTCTGACATTGTCCTGGCTGATCTTGGCAAAAAAGGAAAGCTGTACGGGTATGAAAAACTGCCCGAGGCTTCCTGTTCTGTCCAGATGGAAAATAACTTATAACTGCTACTGCGGAGGTTTACTCCGCGGTATTTAAAACAAAGGAGAAAAGCATGTATATTATTGACACGTATCTTGATAAAGACCGGCTTCCCGTTCTTGAGAAAAAAGAACTCTGCCGGGAAACACAGACACTTAATTCGCCGGATATGACCTTCGATTTCCTTAACCGGTATTTCCGTCTCAAAGACCGGACGGAAGAATACATATATCTTCTGGCATTTGACAAAAAGTGTCATCTGATTGGGGTTTTTGAGCTTTCCCACGGTACTGTGGACAGTTCGCTCATCACTTCGCGGGAGGTATTTATGAAGGCTCTGCTCTGCGGAGCTTCCGGTATCATCCTTGCACACAACCATCCGAGCGGAGATGTTTCTCCCTCAAAGATGGATATGCAGGTAATGACAAAGATCAAAGATGCAGGTGAGATACTTTCTGTACCGCTGCTAGATTTCATCATCTGCGGAGAGTGCTATTATTCAGCCCAAAAGGAAGGCCGTCTATAAAGGAGAAAAATTATGCTGTTAGAAGAATTTGAGAAAAGGACCAATATTTTTGTCCCCGGAGAGTATTTTGATGTGATCCATCAATTCTATATGGATACGGAGATGGATAAAGACCAGTTCTGCAGAGCGTACAAAAATAATACCGACAATCTTGCCGTTAAGATCAAAATGACTTATGTCGAAAAACGTACCAGAGAACAGGTAACTGTATGTCAGCACCTTGAAACGAAAGAGAAAGAATGGCAGAAAGCTATCAAAGATCTGAAAATAAAGGTTGATTCACTGACTAAGGAACTGGAAAAAGAGCAGGAATGGAAGCCATATGTTCACGAAAATGCTTTTTCAGATAAAGCTTATGCAAATATAGCAAACAATGGTACTCCCCCCGTTTCCGATAAAGAGGCCGTACAGTTTGTATCTGAACATTTCGGCTTCGATAAAACAAAAATCACTATCAACAGAATGAAGCCTGTATATGAGATCAACCGTCATCAGCAGGTTCGTCAGATTGGAGCAGCCGTTAGAAATCCCTACATCTTTGCTTCAGATTGGAATTACATTTGTTTCTCGTCAATGGGAATCGATTACGAAATTCAAAACGGTACGATTTTTCCCTATGTATAATGCGAAACGGCATCTTTGGATGCCGTTTTTTACCTTTTTCTGTCAATCATTTTCCAGGGAAGCGCAACGTCCTTCCAGAGAATTAAGAAATAAAATCTCTCTGCTGTTCTTAAGTTTTGTTTCCATCTTGCGGACTTCCTTAGCCAGTTTGTCCCTCTCAGATTTGATCTGCTCAATAAACTGATTTATTTCTTCCTCATTTTTTGCGGAAATCTGCGCCTGCAGTTCTGATGCCTCTTTCTTTAGTTGAATATTTTTCTTCCAAACTAAATCGATCACATACTTATGGCCTTCCGCCTGTAGCCGGAGATTATGGAGCAACTTTTGATCAGATTCATGAATGAAAGAATAGTTCTTTAAACTGTCTGTTTCCTGCTGCAACTCCTGGATCCTTTTTTGAGACTCTTCCAGTTCCTGCAGAATCTACTTTTTCGTTTTTCCAGCCATAGGACTCCCTCCGTTTCAACTTTTACTTATTTTATCATATTATTAGATTGGCATATACAGTCTCAAAAATTAATTTGTGAAAAAAGTGAATTCGAATTCACTTTTTTTGCCGTTGACCGGACAGACCTGAAACGGTATAATCGGTTTGTTCTGCGTTTTTTCGTGTGAGCAGAAACGCAGGAGAAGATCGGTTAAACTATTCTCAAAAACGAAGGAGGATATTATGGCATACACAGACGAAGAGATCATGACACTGGTCAAAGAACGTGGCACATTACGGTACTCCATGCTGATGGCAAGGTTTCATATTTCCAGTGTGGAAGCAAAAAATATCGTTTATGACTACATTTCCAAAGGTATCGTGGATGAAGACGGGAGATATGGAAAAAAGTCCGAGTGTTCCTGGAAACGTTTCTCTCCGAAAACGATTGCCGAGATCAACAGCGAATCCGAAACTCAGGAAGAAGCTGTAAAGGAAACTCCGCGGAAGAGAAAAAAAACCTCGGATACAAAAACCTCGGACACAAAAATCCGTCAGGATTCAAATGGACAGTTGTCATTTTTCTGATCAAAACAGCCTTCGGGCTGTTTTTTTCGTGCCAGATTTCGATTTATCATTTTTCCTGTATCATTTAGAAAAAATGAAGGAGGAAAAAACATGAGTATTAAATGCAGTTTCTGCGGAATCGATCAATCTGAATGCAGATGGATCTTCAGTTCTTCAACTTTAAACGGCAAACATTATATATGTGACAAATGCATCGGAAAGATTTCTTCCCAGATTGAGGAATTAAAGCTGGAATGCCCTGAAGAAAAAGCATTCCTTACCCCTTCTGTCATCAAGTCAAAACTTGACTCTTATGTGATCGGACAGGACAGGGCGAAAAGGATCCTTTCCGTAGCTGTTTATAATCACTATAAAAGGCTCCGGAAAAGAAATGCGGGAGTAGAGATACAGAAATCCAACATCCTGCTCATCGGCAGTACCGGCTGCGGAAAGACTTATCTGGCCCAGACACTTGCCAGGATCCTGGATGTCCCGTTTGTGATCTGTGATGCCACCGGGCTGACTCAGGCAGGGTATGTGGGAAAAGATGTGGAAGAATGTCTTTCTTCCCTTTTAAAGAAGGCGGACGGCAATATTGAAAAAGCACAGACAGGGATCGTTTACATCGATGAGATTGACAAACTCGCCAGAGTCGGGGATTCCTCTGCGCAGAGGGATGTCTCCGGAGAGGGAGTACAGCAGGCGTTATTAAAACTACTGGAGGGACATGTGATCTCCATTCCTGTTGGAGACAAGAAGTCTCCGTTTACTTCCACAGTGGACATCGACACCAGTAACATCCTGTTTATCTGCGGAGGTGCCTTTGACGGGATACAGAAGAAGATCGAGCCGGAGAAGACCATTGGTTTTGGACATGCCATTCCAAAAATAAATGAGTTCTCCTATAACGAGATTGAGAGTTCCGACCTGGTAAAATACGGACTGACACCGGAACTTACGGGAAGACTTCCTGTCATCGCTTCCCTGGATGGTCTGGATGAAAATGCCCTGGTAAGGATCCTGGTGGAACCGAAGAATTCCATCGTCAGCCAGTACAAAGAACTTTTAAAAATGGACAATGTTTCCCTGGATTTTGAGCAGGATGCGCTTGTTGAGATCGCAAGGACCGCACTTCGCAAAAAGACAGGGGCAAGGGGATTACGCTCTATCATGGAGAGCACCATGACAGATATCATGTTTGAAGCTCCAGATATTGTTTGTGAAGATACCTACGAGATCAGGATTACAAAGGATATGGTGAAAGGAGGCGGCAGGATTGGCTAAGATCATTGAAGTAACCGCTGAAAATAAGATCGACACACGGCTTTTTGATTCTCTCCTGAAAGAATACCGTTCTGCATATGAACAGAAGCAGAAACTACATGATCTGGTCATAAAAAGCATCCTTTCCGGAGCGAAAAAGCATCACCTGGAATTTGGGGAACTGGAAGAGGTTGATGATGAAGGACTGTTTCAGTTTTTACAGCCGAACGTCCTCAATCCCGTACTGCTGCATTTTAAAGCAAAGGAGTCCGGAATCCTCATTGAAACCAGTATTTTTATATCAAAAAACAGTTCGCACGAGACCGTTTCCATAAACTCCGTTTTTACCAGAAAGACTGATGGACATCTGGAATGCTGTATGAAAGACGGTTCCTGGAAACGTATTTATTCTGATTATGTTGAATACTCCATTGAGAACAGATACAAAAAGCAGCTGTGGAATATCTGCTGTGCCAAAAACGGCGGTAATCCTCTGTCAGACAAAAATTTTGCCCATATCTGTGTAAAGAACTCAAAACTGCTTCTTTTGTCAGACCTGTTGCATATGTTGCGCGTTTCTGACAAAGAACTTAACAGTCCGGAAGCATCCATCATCTTAAAGCCGAACCCTAAATACTGCAGACTGGGATTTGCTGTTTCACAGCAGGGAGACGAACTGGTTTTAAGCAGATATATCGGAAGGGATGACCTTTTATTGTTCCTTGGCAAAGACCAGCCTTCCTACAGCTATGAGGAGGCCGTGTTTTCCACTCCGGATACCCAAAAAATGGCAGCCATTGTAAGGAGACTTACGGATCATTATCCCAAAGACGTGCCTGTTTTTACTTTTCCGGTCTCTGAAAACATATACTATGAATTCTGTTATGATAAAAACCTGTCCGACAATGGTGCGATCTATTTCGATAAATTCAATGCAGGTGGGGAAGTCTGTGAAGTAGGTAAAAAAGATATGGTAAAAGTAGAAGAGATGTATTCCCTGATAGAGAAATTACTGCTTCTGCCAGACTCCCAGTGAGGAAGTGTTTATGAAAACCATCGTGAAATATCCCGGAAGCAAGTGGCGGCTGGCAGAACAGATCGTGTCCCTTTTCCCCAAACATCACAGTTACTTGGAACCGTTCTTTGGTTCCGGGGCTGTCCTGTTCTCCAAACCGCGGTCCAATATTGAAACCGTCAATGATCTTGACGGGGATGTGGCAAACCTTTTCCAGTGTATCCAAAAAGATCCGGAAAAATTGTCCCGGATGGTGTATTTTACACCATTTTCCAGACAGATATACGACGAATCCTACATCAGCATCCCGTCAGATCCTTATGAAAAGGCTGTCTGGTTTTTGATCCGCTGCAATATGGGTTATGGGTATCGTACGAATGGATACAAAGTAGGCTGGAAGAGGGATGTGCAGGGACGGGAACGGGCATATGCCGCAAAAGACTGGAGTTCGCTTCCGGGCAGGGTATTTGAGGCCGCGGAAAGACTGAGAGGAGTGCAGATAGAATGCCGGCCTGCAACAGAACTGATAGCAGAATACAACTACAAAAATGTCCTGATCTACTGCGATCCGCCATATATGGCAAAAACAAGATCGGGAGGAACACAGTACAAAAAAGAAATGTCCGATCATGATCATGAACTTTTATTACAACAGCTCCTGCGGCATACCGGACCGGTTCTCTTATCCGGATACCATTCAGATCTCTACGATACCATGCTGAAAGACTGGGAGCATATAGAGTTCAAAACATACGCCCAGTCCCTTAAAAAGAAAACGGAAGTGATCTGGATGAATTTTGAAATTTCGGAAGAATACGGTCAGATGTCATTTTTGTAGAAAGTTTTTTCGCACTAAAAACATTAAGAAATATTTTTCTGATACACTACTTGAGTAATTCGCTGTCGCATCCTCGTGACTTTAGTCGTGAGTGAGACAGTGTCTTCTTTTAAATGCACAAAAGTATCGTTTACGACATTTTATTTCTTTATATTTCGGGGTAGAGAAATTTTTTATTTCAAGCATTTTTTTCGCAAAAAACGTCTCATTTCTAATTTTTTCATTATATTAAATGCATCAGTAATTTACAGAAAGGAGATGTACGACATGGCAAATTCAAACAGGAAAAAAGCCCGCAAATTACAGGAAGCCAAGCAGACGAAAAAGGCTGAATCTGCGAAAAAAGCAAAATTTGTTAAGCAGGCAAAGGCTGAGACGGAGAAACCGATAAAATATACAGTTACAGCAGAACAGCTTGATGATGGGACTTTTAAGTTTCAGTGTGGCAGGAATACATTCAATATCACTAAACAAAAAAATAAAGCATTAGAGCCTTACGGGAAATGCATACATAATTACGGAGTTCTTTTAGAGCTGATTCCCGGCGACAAACAGGCTGCGATCAACCAGCAGATAGGAAATGCCAGGGTCGTACACAATGATTACCTTTCCAAACGCATTGATTATTATAACGAAAATAAGAAAACGTTAACTGTTACACAGTATAAAAAAGAGTATCTGCCGGCATTAAAGGAAGAAAAGGAATACCTCAAGGATACAGATAAATTCGTTTATGAAAATGCCTGCCACAATGTGGATGATGCATACAACAGATTTTTTAAGGGGTTGTCCGGATTTCCAAAGTATGCCTCCAGAACGAAACCAAACGGGAACAGTTATACCACGAATTTTACAAACAACAATATTGAGCTGAAAATGATCGACGGCATCCCGTATGTCAAACTTCCAAAAATCGGGAATGTCAGATTCATTCTTCCAAGAGGTAAGACGCTGATAGACATACAGCCGCAGGAAGTGTCAATCAAAGGGGCAACCGTAAGCAGGGAGCCAGATGGCTCATACCGCATTTCCCTCCGAATGGAGAGTGTGATTGACAAGCCTGTATTCCCAACCGTTATCAACGCCAGGGAGATCGTCTCTGTTGACCTTGGACTGAAAGAATTTGGCGTTTTTGGGAACCTGGAAGAATCAGTCCCTGTTCCAAACCCGAGATGGATTCAGGTTCATGCAAAAAGATTACGGAGATTCCAGCAGAGTTTATCCAGAAAGCAGTACGACCAAAACACCCACAGGGGTTCGAAGAACTGGGAGAAGGCACGTGCGAAGGTGGCAAAGGAGCAGCGTAAGACTGCTGACCAGAGAAGGGATTTCCATCACAAGCTTTCAAGGGCGATTGCAGATAATTATGTTGCGTTCATATGCGAAGACCTTGCTGTGAAAAATATGATGCAGAACAGGCATCTGTCAAAATCAATCGCGTCTGTCGGCTGGTCCCAGTTTTTAACAATGGTGCAGTATAAGATGGAACGCGCTGGTAAGTATTTCAGGAAAATCAGCAGATGGTATCCATCCTCACAGACCTGTGGCTGCTGCGGGTATAAGAATACGGATGTTAAGGATCTGGGTGTCAGGAAATGGATATGCCCGAAATGTGGAACCTGGCATGACCGTGACGTCAATGCCCAGCAGAACATATATAAGCTTGGAGCGAAAATGCTCCAGGATGAAGGGATACAGATTGCTGGTCTCCCTGTAACAAATAAACACTCAAACTGATCCTTCAGAAATAACTGTTAACCAAGCAACGGGTAAAACCGGTCACATATAAACAAGCACTCCGGAAACGGAAATAACCAGACAACAAAGCAGCGGTACCTCGGGGAAGTGTGGGAGCCGTGGTGAAAGTCCACTTATAAAGCCTGCACCGCAGTAGGACTGGCATCACAAGGGTGCATGTCAGAGAGCCTGGGTAAGACACGGCCGAAAGGCAATGCACCGGGCAGATGAAGCAGGAAAGAAGATAGAAGGGAAGGCGTAACCGGATCGCAAGATTATAAAAGCCTGCCGGACTATCGGAAGCTCGTGACTTTAGTCATGAGTTCTTCAGTTCGCCCGGCGCGAACGTTAATCTTAAAGGTGAAAGTCCTAAGTGCGCCTGTTAGCGGGAAGCACATAGCCAACAA
>OHAG01001833.1_pt1 | contig 12826 bp, 9 predicted proteins | sample 1577081 | NCBI WGS metagenome assembly OHAG01 (sample SAMEA3541513, study PRJEB24748) | human gut metagenome | biome: human gut; feature: human-associated habitat; material: faeces | place: China | collected 2012
AGTTCTCTGATAAATATCCCATAACAGCACTCCCAATGGCTGCTCCTTTTTCTGCTCGCGGAAATATTGTAAATCTTTGTAAAAATGCTGAATTTTTGCTCGTAGTTCTTCTTCTTCTGCTCCCTCCTGCAAATACAGGCACATAAGGTCATACAAAGTATATTGCTCTCTCATTGGCTCTCTTACGAGAATTCTAAGCTTAGTCAGTTCTTCCTCTGTAAAACCTCCAATAGAAGAAAGCATGACCGAAGCCATCGGGATATCCTGATACACATTATCTACCACAGAAAGATAATTCAGTATAATCGTAATCTCCCTTGTATGGAAATATCCTGTTTTATTTTCACAGCTTACCGGTATTCCATTCTTTTCTAAAAACTCCGCCATTGGCTCCATTCTTCCGGCTCCTGAACGCAAAAGTATTACAATATCTCCGTAATGATATCCTTCTTCTATCAGTTCCTGTATTCTTTTTGTGATAAGAGCCGTCTCCGTCAGTACATCTTCCGGTGCTTCCTCTAAGGTCTGGACACTGTCTTTTACAAAGAATAATAGTTCCGAAGTTTCTTTATCTTCCAGCATTGGGCCACCCTCACCAGCACGAAGAGCTGTCTCTTCATTGTAGTCTACACCACCAAAATCTCTTTCCATCAAACGGGAAAATACATAGTTTGTAAAACAAAGTACTCCCGGTGCACTTCGGAAATTATCTCGAAGTTCGATAGAAACTCCCTCTTCCTCATTATGATATTTTTCATTTCTTCTTAAAAACAAATCTGGTCTTGCCTGGCGGAACCGATAAATGCTCTGCTTTACATCTCCTACAGTGAATAATGTATTATTATCTTTTTCTGATAACATTTCTAAAATTGTTTCCTGCACAAGATTCGTGTCCTGATATTCATCTACAAAAATCATCTTATACTTTTTTGCTAATGTTTTTGCTGTTTCGGAAGGATAGGCCTGCCCTCCCTCATCATAATGATCTACCAGGAGTTCCAGTGCAAAATGTTCCAGGTCATCAAAATCATATACATTTTTTTCTTTTTTATATGCAAGATAAATCTCTTCAAAACGCTGTGCAAGCACAATATATTCTTCTAAAAGAGGATAAATACCTGCTGCCTCTCTTTGCAATTCTTCTGCCGGAGCAGTAAATACTGTTTCTTTTTGCTTTTGCAGCAGTTCTTTTACCTCCTGGTGCCATTCTTTTACTATCTCATAATCTGCCCATTCCTTATCTTTCTTTGTCGCTCTTGGAAAGGCCGGTACAGACCCACGAGATAATACCATATAATAAGCATCATAACTTTCTGTCTGTGAAAGTGCCTCCACATACTCTGATACATCCTGTAAAAGAACACCGTATTTTTCTGGAACTTCTTCCCCTGCTATATTCTTTAACAGCTTTGACAGCGCTTCTTTTTCCTGCAAAAGTTCCTTTTTCGCTTTTAAGAAAATAAGCATTACTGCTGGGGAATTGTCCCACTCTTTTGCCTCTGCAAGCTGCAATGCTTCCTGCTTTGTCTTTTCAAACCAGAAAGAAGCATTGGGGAAACTGCGAGAGAAGCGATATAAGTCTCCTACCAGTTCTTCTAAAACCTTATCACTTTTTCCTGGTGCATACGACTCTGCAAACTTCACAAAACTTTCCCTTCCAGAAGCATATGCCTCCTCTAACAATTGTTCTATTGCCTGCTGGCGGAGTAAGAACAACTCTCCTTCCTCCCCGATTCGAAAGGAAGGGTCAATAGAAAGTTCATTATAATGTGTACGAATTAAATGATTACAAAAGCTGTGTACTGTTGAAATATCTGCCTGTCTTATCTTTCGAATCTGCTTCCTTAAATAGTGATTCTCCGGATCTTTTGCCAGACGTTCTTCTAAATCCAAACTAATACGCTCTTTCATTTCTGCTGCCGCAGCGTTCGTAAATGTCATAACAAGAAACCGATCGGCCTCTACAGGATTTTTCTCATCCATAATAAGTTCCGCCATACGGCTTACAAGAACTCTTGTCTTACCCGCACCAGCACCAGCAGATACCATGATATTTTTATCCCTTAAAAATATGGCCTGTTCCTGCTCTTTTGTGTAATTCATCTATTCTCCCTCCTCTCTGATTTTTTCTAAGACTTCCTCCACAGACATTCCCTGGAAACTCTGGTACTCATAACCTGGCAGCTTCGGATCAAATCCACAGACATCTGCGAAAGGACAGTAATCACAGGCTGTTCCTTTTTTATTTCTGTACGGTCTTGGATGAATCTCTCCTTTATAAATTCTCTCGCCTAATTCTGCCGCCTTTTTCCGGGCATAAGCTCCCATATAATGAAAGTCCTGCGTACTCATCACTGGAGAATTTTTATATGGTTCTCCAGACTTTTTCAGACGAATCGGCATAGATACAAAACCATCACTGCCCTCTTCTAACTTACTCAGTATATCCGCATCACTATTTGCCATGCCAGACAGTCGGAAATTTTTAAGAAGTTCGCTTTCTTCTGCATAATCTGCCTTTATAATTGGGTCTTGTAACTGATAATAGAAGATTCCGGCAGGAACAACAGGTTTATTATCGGGATTTTGTTCATTTTCTTTATAAATTTCTTCCGCTGCATTCATGTAAATGACAAGCTGCATCTCCAGTCCATAATAAAAGTCTTCCAATTCAAACTTTTTCATTCCAGACTTGTAGTCGATGACTTTCATAAGAATCTCATCATCATCCTCGCAGGTATCTACCCTGTCAATCACACCCTGCAAAAACATCTTTCTTCCATCTTCAAGCGGGACTTCCGCCTCTTTTAACTTTTTGTTTTTTCCAAAACTAAGCTCAAATCTATCTGGTTCGAACTGGCTGTTTTTCAAATGGACGCGCAGAACCTGAATTGTCCTTTTCATAATTCTCTCTACTGTTTTTATTTTGTACTGATTTCGAGAAGAACTCTGGAACACATCACTCAGATTCTCATCCATCGCTGTATGCAGCGCTTCTGAAATATATTGTTCCTGCACTTCATCCGGGATATTCTTCCAGCTATATTCCGACTCTTTTACCTTTCTGGAAAAACACTCTAATGCCTTATGAAAAAGATTACCAAGATCTATAGGACGAATCTTATATTCTTCTCTTTCTCTTAGTTCCAGACCATAAATACAAAAATATTGATATGGACAGGCTGCAAATCGCTCTAACCTTGTTACACTTCCTGAAAGTTCCTTTCCGTAAAGCTGCTCCAGCAATTCTTCTGAAAGTTCTGGTTCCCGATATGCATTTTCAATCCAATGTCCATATTTTTCCAGTTCTTTCCTTCCCTCACTCTGCTCTAACCAGTACTTTGCCAGCATAACAAAAGCCCTGTTCTTCCGTACTTTCTCGGGTTCTGTTTTTGCCTGAAGAAAACTTTCTATCAGAAATTCCCGACTGTCCTCCAGATTAAAGTAATATCTTCGCTCCTCTTCTGGATACTGTTTTCTCTTCAACTTTGGGAAAAGCTGGCTTATATTTTTCTGAAGAAGTGAAGGCCGCAATGCCGAACCGTCACTATCTGTCACAGAATAAGAAAAATATAATTCATCTGTTGGTTTGGCAAATGCCATGTACATATAAAATTCATCTTCCATCGACTGTTCTAGCAGGCTCTGCGATAAAGAAATACCACAATTTTTTAAAACTTCTTTTTCCTCATCACTGAGAAGTCCTCGGTCCTCTATATTCGGCGGTATCTTCCCATCGTTCATTCCTGTGATAAACAGCACCTTTACTTCATGCAGACGGGTACGCTTTAAATCACCTAGAACCACCTGATCCATTGTCAGTGGAACAACACCAAGACCCAGCGCATCAAGACCCGCATCCACAATTTCTGCAAGTTCCTTTACCGCCATCTTTTCCTCACCGAAAATCATTACAATTTTATCCATGAGCGACAGTAAGAGGTCATATAACTGCCTATACTCAGCAGCTTTTACAAAGTCACTGTTTTTCTCCGCTTTTTGCGCCTGATTTTTGAGCTTCTCCTCAAAAGAAAGCTTTACCATCGTATGATACAATACTTCTATTTTGTCTCTTACACTAGCCTCTTTATCCCGCATGACTGAACAGAAGTTTTCCGTTTCTTCCATGAATTTCTCCTGTAAAAGAAGAAGTGCTTTTATCGCTGCCTCCTCTTTATTCTTGAGTCTCCTGTAAAATGGCTTCTTCCACATGGAATATCCCCTAACACCTGCATACAACACATAATTTTCCAGATAATCAGCATCTTCATCTATAAGATTAGACATTCCAGACTTCAGATAACGGAACACACTCTCATAAGAATATTCCATCTGTGCAAGATGAAAGAGGGAGCGAACTGCCTCAACTCCTGAATGATAGGAGACTTTCTTTTTCGTATCCTCGAATACCGGAATATTTAAAATAGCTGCCTTTCGTTTAAATGCAGAGGCATAATCGGCCACGTCTCCTGAAAGCACTGCAAAATCGCGATAGCGGTAACCTTTTTGTCTTACAAGCTGCTCTATTTTGTGCATAACATAGTCTGCCTCTCCATCTGGATTATGGCACACTGTCATATGGATTCGTTCTATCTTCTTTGAATAAATCTTCCGGCTATTTTGAAATAGATTTTTTTCTAAAAATGCAAGTTCTGGATTATTTATAAATCTTGGAGAAACTGGTGTGTCAAGCTTTACGACCTCTTCTACTTCCTGCATATTTTCCTGACAGAGCATTAGCAGCGCATCCCCTGTCTTCTTACTGGAAGTGAATAAATCCTCAGGCATCCCCCTTTGTCCGGGCACAAATTCTGGAATTGTTATTGTCACGTTAATCTGCCCCGCAACCTTTAATAATTCCTTTAAAAATGCCAGCTGAACCGGGGTAAATCCTGCAAATCCATCAAAATAAAATACTGCATTCGTAAGCATTGGAGCTTCTTTGGCAAATTCTCTGGCAACATCAAGTATCTGTTCTGTTACCATAAATCTTCCCTCTATCGCTTTATCAAAATGTTCATAAATTCTGCCAAGTTCCTTGCATTTGTTAGAAAGAGCTTTATTCTCTCCGAGTTTCTCAGAAACTTCCTCTACCTGCTCCCAGGTTACCCCATATCCGATAAACTCCATTAACATAGACTTTAACTCATCAATGAAGCCTGCCTTTTTCATACTTTTTTTAAAATAAAGAAAATTATTCTCACCTTCCGAAAGAATCTTTCGAAGCATCATGGATACTCCTAAATCTTCAAGGATTTCTCCCGGCTGATATCCACATTCGTCAAAAATACGATAGGCAAGCCGATGAAAACTCAGTACATCTATGTTAAAAAAGCCATGTCTTGGATGTTTCTTTACCATTTTTCTCTGCATCTCAAGACTGAACTGCTCTGGTACGATTACATAATATTTCTGCTGCGGATTCTCCATGGAAAGGCGGATTACTTCCTGCACTAGATATTCCGTTTTTCCCTGTCCGCTTCTTCCTGTAATTAATCTTAGTGCCATGAATCCTCCTCTGCTCCTATTCTATAATTGCTATTCGTCCGCTTTGTCATTCCAGTGTGCAAGTTCTTCCCTTAATGTAGACAACAATTCACTTTCCGGCAGTTTGCGAACAACCTGTCCTTTCTTTATCAAAAGGCCCTCACCTTTTCCTCCTGCGATCCCGATATCTGCCTCTTTGGCTTCTCCCGGTCCATTTACCACACAGCCCATTACGGCAACCTTGATATCTAAATCATCAAATTCTGTAACCATTTTTTCTACTTCATTAGCAAGACCGATCAAATCAATATTAGTTCTTCCACAGGTAGGACAGGATACAACTTCTATTCCACCCTTACGAAGTCCTAACGTCTTTAAAATCTGCTTTGCAGAAGCAATCTCATTCACAGGATTTCCTGTAAGAGAAACGCGGATTGTATCACCAATTCCCTGATTTAAAATAATACCAAGACCAATTGCAGATTTGATATTCCCACGGAATAATGTACCTGCTTCGGTAATTCCTACATGAAGCGGATACGGACATTTCGGTGCTAATAATTCATGTGCCTTTGCACACATTAAAACATCAGAGGACTTAATGCTGACAACGAGATTATCATATCCCATGTCTTCTATCATTTTTACTTTATCCAATGCACTCTCCACTAATCCTTCTGCGGTTACTTTTCCATACTTTTCTACAATATTTTTTTCTAAAGAACCGCTATTTACTCCGACACGGATAGGCACATTATATTCCTTTGCCTTATCAACTACCGCTTTTACTCTTTCTGCCGAACCAATATTACCCGGATTAATTCTTATCTTATCTGCTCCATTCTCAATGGCAGCAATCGCCATACGATAATCAAAATGTATATCTGCCACGATTGGGATGTGAATCCGCTTTTTAATCTCGCCAAGTGCCTTCGCCGCCTCTAAAGTAGGTACTGTAGAACGGATAATATCACAGCCTGCCGCTTCTAACTCCAAAATCTGTGCCACTGTTGCTTCCACATCTTCTGTCTTTGTGTTTGTCATAGACTGAATTAAAATCGGATTGCCGCCTCCAATTACACGATTGCCAATTCTTACTTCCTTTGTATGTTCTCTGTACATTATATATACTCCTCTTCTCATTTCTCACTATTGCCAGAAAAGAGCCTGATGCATCTCTTCAAACTGTGAGAATTTTCTTTTAAATAAAAGTATAATTCTCTTTGTCAAAACATAGCCGCAACAGCCTCTTTTCCTCACTTATACTTTCTCTTTCCTGCGGAATAAACCAAATAAATCAGCCAGGATAGCGCAAGATAAGTTTATCTGTGTGTTTATTTACATCCTATAGTTATTCAAAGATATAAACATTTTTAAATAATTTTTAGTTTTACTTATATGAAAAAGATATTTTTAATATCATTTGCCATAACAATAACCATCAATGCCATCAAAAGGACAAGTCCTGCAAAATGAACCATTCCTTCTTTTTCCGGCGATACCTTTTTCCTGCGAATCATCTCAAGAATAATAAATACGAGACGTCCTCCATCTAATGCCGGAAGTGGCAAAAGATTCATAACTCCCAAGTTAGCACTCAGCATAATCGCGAAGTTAAGAAGGCTCAGCACAACAGTCTTAATACCATACACAATAGACTGCTCATATGTGTTTCCAATCATATTCACGATTCCAACTGGGCCGGAGAGATCATTCAGTTTAAATCGTCCTGTTATCAAATATTTAAGACTTAGGAACGTGGATTTAATCTGATACCTTACCTCTAAAATACTATATTTTAGCGTACCGATAATTCCTTCCTTTGTATCTTCCGTCATAGAAATACCAAAAGCATAGGTTCCAGCCTCTGTTTTCTTTCTTGTAACTGTAACAGTCTTTTGCTTTCCGTCCCTCTCATATGTCACCTCTACATCCGCTTTATCTTTGTGTAGATAATTAAAAAGAGAAATCTCCCGAAAATTATAAATTCGGGAACCGTCTAACTTTACAATACGGTCTCCTTCACGAAGTCCCGCCTCATACGCTCCACTATCTGCTGAAATTTCTCCAGCTACTGCCGGATCTGCCCCGCTAAACCCAATAACAAATAAGGCAAGCACAAATGCCAGAATAAAATTGAAAAATGGGCCTGCAAATATAACAGAAAAACGAGCCAGTGCAGACTGACTGCCAAATGCTCTCGGATCTTTACAGTCATCATCCTCTCCAAGCATTACACAACATCCTCCAAATGGCAGACACTTTATCGAATACTTCGTCTCTCCAATCTGCTTTCCAAAAATAGTCGGTCCAATTCCTATCGCAAATTCCTCAACACAAATACCATTTTTCTTTGCAAAAAGAAAATGTCCCAGTTCATGAAAAATAACAATAACACTAAATAAAACAATTGCAAGAATGATTTTCAGCATGAATTTTCCTTTCTTTTACTGAAGTATAGAATAAACCCACTGCTCTGTTGCAAGAATTTCTTCTAAATCAGGATGAGCAGATACTTTATGGGCATCCATACACTTTTCAATGGAACGGACAATGTCCGTATACTTTATCTCACCTTTTAAAAACTTTGCAACTGCCCTCTCATTTGCTGCATTAAAGACTGTCGGCATCGTTCCTCCGGTCTTTCCAGCTTCAATTGCAAGAGATAAGCCTCTAAATACTTTGTAATCTGGGTTTTCAAATGTAATCTGTGACAGCTTTGAAAAATCCAGTCTGTCTCCAGAAAGGCTCCTTCTTTCCGGATAAAATAACGCATACTCAATCGGCACCCGCATATCCGGTGTACCAAGCTGTGCGATAATCGCACCATCAACATACTGTACCATCGAATGAATAATACTCTGTGGCTGGATAACAACTTCTATCTGTGAGTAATCCACCCCGAACAGCCACTTCGCTTCCATTACTTCAAGTCCTTTATTCACCATCGTTGATGAATCAATCGTAATCTTTGGCCCCATAGACCAGTTTGGATGATTCAGTGCATCCTCCAAAGTAACTGTTTCCAAAAACTCCGCACTTTTTCCACGAAAAGGCCCGCCAGATGCCGTAAGAAGAATCTTATCAAGTGCTGCCTTCGGCTCTCCCTGAAGGGACTGGAATATCGCAGAATGCTCACTGTCTACCGGAAGAATAGAAACGCCGTACTCTTTCGCCATCGGAATAATCAGATGACCGGCTGTTACAAGTGTCTCCTTATTAGCTAAAGCAATATCCTTGCCCTTTTTAATCGCTTCCATTGTCGGTAAGATTCCCATCATACCGACAACTGCAGTTACAACAACATCCGCGCTGTCTACTCCTGCCACTTCAATAAGACCTTCCATACCACAGACAACTTCTACCTGTTCCCCTGCAAGTTCTTCTTTAAGTTCCTGTGCCTTTTTCTCATCAGAAAGGCTTACAAGCTTTGGATGAAACTCTTTAATCTGTTCTTTTAAACGCTCTTTATTAGTTCCCGCAGCTAATGCTACTACCTGCAATTCATCAGAGTGTTCTCTGACAACATCTAATGTTTGCGTACCAATAGATCCTGTAGAACCTAATATTGCTATCTTTTTCATTTTAATCCCACCACCATTACTAACATATAATAAATAATCGGTGCCGTAAATATGATACTGTCAAAACGATCAAGGATTCCTCCATGTCCTGGTATCAGATGACTGTAATCCTTAATATCATAATTTCTCTTTATCGCAGAAGCACCTAAATCTCCGATAATACTGATAAGACCTCCAACAGCACAAACTATACCAAATACAACAATTAGATTGTAATTAACTGAAAGGAACTGTTTCGCAAATAATCCATAAAGGCATCCTAACAATCCTGCCCCAATTACTCCTCCAATGGCTCCCTCAACTGTCTTCTTCGGACTTAATATCGGAGACATCTTATGTTTGCCAATTAATCGCCCCGTACAGTATGCTAATGTATCATTACCCCACGCACTCAAAAATACGAGAACAACCATATATGCTCCATCAGAAAGCATACGAATCCGATAAATACAAGAAAGCATCACTGTAACATAAAATAATGCAAAATAAGAGATTGCTATACTAGAAATCTCATACTTTGGAAAAGTAAAAACGTACACTGCAATAAGCAAAATCAATACTAATAATGCCAGTGGCATTACATACTGTTCCAATCCAAGAAGTAATAATAAATAATACAATACACTTCCCGTATATACAATGACTCCAAGTGCAGACTTCTCCATCTGAATTACTCTCAATAGCTCAAATACACCAATCAGGGAAATAGCTCCCACTACAAAGAATGTCAAAAATCCACCATAATACAGTGTAACAAAAGCAATAAGTACCAGAATAATTCCGCTAATTAATCTCTGCTTAAACATCGCTGTCCTCCCTATCAGACTCCACCAAAACGGCGGTCTCTAGTATTATAGTACTCCACTGCCCGTATTAATTCTTCTTTATCAAAATCTGGCCAAAGTACATCTGTAAAATAAAATTCTGCATAAGCAAGCTGCCAAAGCATCCAGTTAGAAAGTCTCTGTTCCCCACTGGTTCGAATCATCAAATCCGGATCTGGCAAATCCTTTGTATCAAGGTAAGAAGCAAATTTCTCCTCAGTGATCTCCTCCGGATCAAATGCTCCATCTTTACAATCCTGTGCCATATGACGCATCGCTCTTACCATCTCATCACGACTTCCGTAATTGAGCGCAATCGTAAAATTAAGACCTGTATTCGCTGCAGACACTTCCTCTAATTCATCGATTGCGGCTCTGATATCATCATCCAGACGGCTCTTTTCACCAATAACACGGACACGCATATTATTCTTAGCTGTTCTTTCAATACAATCTTTTAAATACTTTCTTAAAAGCTTCATTAACGCCTTTACTTCTTTTTCTGGACGTTTCCAGTTCTCTGTTGAAAATGCGTATACAGTAAGGTACTTAATTCCAATATCCCACGCATCTTCACAAATCTGTTCTACTGTCTTCGCTCCCTGTGAATGTCCATAATTTCTCGGCATAAAACGCTTCTTCGCCCAGCGTCCATTCCCATCTAAAATAATCGCCACATGTTCAGGGATTGTAAGCAGCTTTCCATGTAATTCCTTTTCCACTTATCTGTAATCCTCCAAATATTTTTATGTACTCGCAGATTCTCTCCATTCTTAATTTTGTAAAAAGATTTTTATCAGCTGCGTTCAAACACGTTCTAAAACGTAACGGATAAAAAACCGTCCACAAAAGCAAATGCAAAAGGAATCTTATAAGTACATTTTCTACATAAGAAAAACCAGACAGCCAGTCACGCCGGCTGCCTGGTTGCTTTCCATGATATTATACTGTAAGAATCTCTTTAGATTTCTTATCAATCATTCCATCGATAGTCTTAATATATTTATCTGTAGCTTTCTGTACTTTATCCTGCTGATCCTTTAATTCATCCTCTGTAATCTCGCTATTCTTATTCGCTTTCTTCAGGGAATCGTTCGCATCTCTTCTGATGTTACGGATAGCAACCTTCGCTGCCTCTCCTTTCTTCTTAACATCTTTCACAAGTTCCTTTCTGCGTTCCTCTGTCAGCTCAGGGAATACAAGACGGATAACTTTACCATCATTAGTAGGATTAATTCCGATATCGGACTGCATAATTTCTTTCTCAATTGCCTTTAAAAGGGATGTCTCCCAAGGCTGAATTGTGATAATTCTTGGTTCTGGAACAGAAATATTACCAACCTGCTGTAATGGAGTAGGTGTTCCATAATAATCTACCTTAATCTTATCTAATACATGTGGGTTTGCTCTTCCCGCACGAATAGAATTGTACTCTCTCTCAAGACTCTCAATAGACTTCTGCATCTTGTCTTCAAACTTCTTTATCATAATATATGTCCTCCTGCATTATATTCATGCTCTGTAACTGTGTGATACTAATTTACAATAACCCTACTTAATTGTCAAGCTTTTTCCAATATCTGTATGAATTATTTGCAAAATAAATTTCTGGCTTCTTATACGGTAACGTAAGTTCCGTTAAAGTTGCCGCTCATCGTGTTTACAATACTATTCTCTTCTTCTAAACCAAAGATTACTAATGGCATCTTATTCTCAAGACACATAATTGTTGCAGTAAGATCAATAACACCTAACTTCTTGGAAAGAACTTCATCAAGAGAAATCTCATCATACTTTACTGCATCTGGATTAACCTTAGGATCACTGTCATAAACACCATCAATTGCCTTTGCTAAAAGAATGGCATCTGCCTCAATCTCAATCGCACGAAGAGCTGTTGCTGTATCTGTAGAGAAATATGGATGTCCTGTTCCTCCTGCAAAGAAAGTCACAACACCTTCTTCAAGATTCTTTACTGCATCATCTTTAGAGAAAAGCTCTGTAAATGCACCACAAGTAAATGGTGTATATACCTTTGTTTTCATTCCAACATGGCGGAACATATCAGAAACGTAGATACAGTTCATTACAGTTGCAAGCATACCAATCTGGTCAGCCTTCGTTCTTTCCATATTCTCGCTGGTTCTTCCTCTCCAGAAGTTACCACCGCCGATAACGATCGCAACCTGCATTCCATCATCAACAATCTTCTTTACCTGCTCTGCTACCTTTAATACAGTTGCTTCATCAAATCCTGTCTTTTTTTCTCCTGCTAATGCTTCTCCGCTTAACTTTAATAAAACACGGTTTAAACTTTTTAAATCTTTCATGTAAACCTCCAAATGTTTTTATCCCATGATAATCTTTCGGGTGCGAAAATCATAGCGAATTTCGGTCTTCTTAAACTTCTCATCTACATCAATAAATTTAAGCATAGTATCATCGTGTGCTAATACTGGATAATTCATCCCGGACAACACCGAAAAAAAGACATCTATAATCATATATCCATTTTTCCTCGAAACATTCGACAATAATACCTTCATTCTTCACACCCCTGATTCTCTGTCCTTCTGCAAGAAGGCAAAGTAATACTTAATATCATTATAGCTGATTTTATCTCTAATGTAAAGAAGTTCTGATTTGCGCAGCAAAGGAGACGCCTTCGAAGAAAGCTTATTCCCTATATTTGTGACTTTAGTCGCGGCGTGTTGAATACTCGCTCTACTCGCTCGTATCCAACACTTGCTCCGAGGCCACAAATATAGGGAATAAGCTTTCTTCGAAGGCTGTGCATTGGCAGTTGGAGGAAAGTCAGAATTCATCTTAGAGGATTTGAGTATTCTCCAGAATATTATGGATTTGTAAAAAATCAACTTCTCTATAACATGGTATAAAAAGATATTACTCTGATTCACTTTCTCAAATTTT
>OHAG01001835.1_pt1 | contig 12822 bp, 8 predicted proteins | sample 1577081 | NCBI WGS metagenome assembly OHAG01 (sample SAMEA3541513, study PRJEB24748) | human gut metagenome | biome: human gut; feature: human-associated habitat; material: faeces | place: China | collected 2012
GCCCAGAATGGTGGCACGGGTGTCGATGCCGGTGCGGGCCTGGATCTCGTTGGCAATCTCCTGAGAGTGGCCGATGCCCTCGGCCACGATGACGATGAAATGGCGCTTGCCGGTGCGCTGAGTCTCGACGATCTTATCGAGGATGTCGCGCTGCATATCGAATTCCTTCTCGGGCAGCAGCACGGCCATAGCGCCGGAGGCGATGGCGACGTTCAGAGCAATGTAACCAGCGTTGCGGCCCATGACCTCGACGACGCTGCAGCGGTCATGGCTCTGGGTGGTGTCGCGCAGCTTGTCGATCATCTCCAGAGCGGTGTTCATAGCGGTATCGTAACCGATGGTGTAGTCGGTGCAGGCAATATCGTTGTCGATGGTGCCGGGCAGGCCGATCATCGGGATGCCGCGGTGTGCCAGCTCACGGGCGCCGCGGTAAGAACCGTCGCCGCCGATGACCACCAGCGCGTCAATGCCAAGCTCACGGCACTTGGCTGCGCCCTTATCCTGGCCCTCTTTGGTCTTGAACTCAAGGCAGCGTGCGGTGTAGAGGATGGTGCCGCCGGCAGAGATGATGTTCGAGACACTGCGCAGGTTCATTTCGAAGCACTCGCCGTTCAGCAGACCGTTATAGCCGCGCTGGATGCCAATCATGCGGAAGCCCTTGTGCAGGCCGGTACGGACCACGGCACGGACAGCTGCGTTCATGCCGGGGGCGTCGCCGCCGCTGGTGAGAACACCGATCGTCTTGATTTGCTTTTCCATAGAGAGATTCCCTCCAATTTGTTTCTTCACATACCACTCGGGGCGCGCGCATCCCCTTCTTCCACAGATGCGGCCCGACTCGATGCAACATATTTGCTATGGCTTGCCTTAGACAAGTATATCACAAAGTTAATCATTTGAAAACAGCGTAGACATAATGATTGATGCGCAGAAATGTCATTTTGTTGCAACATTGCGTTCACCAAGCAGACGTTTCAACTCCTGGAGCAGCAGTGGATGGCCCGAAGCATAGAGTCTCCGGGGCGCGGCGAGCTTCTGCTTGACATCCTCGAGATAGAAAATGACGGGCATATCGCCGTCGAATATCTCAAGGAGATTGATGACCTTTGCATACTCGGGGCAGCTGCGGGACGGCAGGCGGACATAGAGCCGCTGGGCGGCATCCCGCATGAGGTTGGGGCGGTTGGCCTGCGGGCGTTTGGGGTCGTAGCCCTCGATGGGCAAGATGCTCTCAGCCATCAGCTTGGAAGGCTCATCTTCACGCACGGAGAGGCGTCCCTCGATGACCACGACGGCATTCTCCTTGAGCGCATCGCGGAAAGTATCCAGTACCCGTGGAAAGACGATGACCTCCATCGTACCGGTCAGGTCCTCCACGCTGGTGAAGGCCATCATCGTGTTGGACTTGGTGGTCATCATCCGGTTTTTGACGATAGTACACACGATACGGACATGATTGCCGTCCAGCTTGTGGGCATCCTCGCCGGTGAGCTCCTTGATGCTGTTGGACGCAAAGCGTGCCGACTGTTCCCGATAGGCGTCCAGCGGGTGGCCGGACAGATAGAGGCCGCTGACCTCTTTCTCCTGCTGGAGCAGTTCGGTGTGGCTGTACTCCGGGAAGGGCTTTATCTCGTAGCTGTCGGTGTCAGCGGTCTGAGATTCGCCGCCCATCACCGAGAACAGGTCCAGCTGTCCCTCAAGATTGCGGCGGGAGTCGCTCTCCACGCTCTTGATGATGCCGTCCACGGCTTCCACAAGGCTGTGGCGGTTGACGCCCATACTGTCGAAGGCACCCGCCTTGATCAGGCATTCCACGGCCCGGCGGTTCAGCTCAGTGCCGTGCATCCGCTTACAGAAATCATAGAGGCTCGAATAAGGCTTCTCTTTTCTCTCTTCCACGACTCGCTCAATGAGGTTGCGGCCCACATTCTTGACCGCATTCAGGCCGAAACGGATCTTGCCGTTGTCCGCCGTGAAGCCGCCGTTCGAGATATTGACGTCCGGCGGAAGCACCTTGATGCCCAGGCGGGCGCACTCGCCCGAATACTCGATGACTTTGTCGGTATTGTCAAGCACACTGGTGAGCAATGCGGCCATAAACTCGCTGGGGTAATGACACTTGAGATAAGCCGTCTGGAATGCGACATAAGCGTAGCAGGCCGCATGGCTTTTATTGAAGGCGTAGGACGCAAAACTCGACATTTCATCGTAGATCTCGTTGGCAACTTCCTCGGAGATGCCATTGGCGACACAGCCCGGGCATTCGTGGCCCGGCTCGGTGCAGCCATGGACAAAATGCTCGCGTTCTGCCTCCATCACCGCGTGCTTCTTTTTACTCATGGCACGGCGGACGTTATCTGCCTGTCCGAACGAGAAACCAGCCAGCTCACGGAATATCTGCATGACCTGTTCCTGGTAGACGATACAGCCGTTGGTGACGTCGAGGATATGGGCCAGCTGTGGCGTTTTATAGCTGATCTTATCCGGCTCGTGGCGGTTGCGCAGGTAGGTCGGGATGGAATCCATCGGGCCGGGGCGGTAAAGACTGATAAGAGCGATGACGTCTTCAAGGTTCTGCGGCTGCAGACCCACGAGGACCTGTTTCATACCCGAGGATTCGAGCTGGAACACGCCCTCCGTTTCACCCTGACCCAGCATCTTATAAGTCGCTGCATCGTCATAATCCAGCTTTCGGATGGAGAAGGACGGGTCTTTTTTCTGGATGGCCGCCTCCGCGTCCCGGATGACCGTCAGGGTACGCAGGCCGAGGAAGTCCATTTTCAGCAGGCCCAGCTCTTCGATCTCGGTCATATTGAACTGGGTGACAGGCAGGCCGTCGTTGGTGGCCAGGGGCAGATAATAGTCTGTCGGTTCCGGGGTAATGACGACGCCGGCCGCATGGGTGGAGGCGTGGCGGGGCATACCTTCAACTTTCAGCGCAGTGTCGATAAGTTCTGTGACCTGCGGGTCGCTGTCGTACATCCGCTTCAGCTCCGGCGAGACCTCCAAGGCGCGTTTCAGCGTCATTTTCAGCTCCATCGGCACCTGCTTTGCCACCACATCCACGCTCTGATAGGGCATACCCATCACGCGGCCCACATCGCGGATGGCGTTGCGGGCGGCCATGGTGCCAAAGGTGACGATCTGGGCCACATGGTCTGCGCCGTACTTCCGGTTGACGTAGTCGATGACCTCCTGACGGCGCTCGTAGCAGAAATCGACGTCAAAATCGGGCATACTGACGCGCTCGGGGTTCAGGAATCGCTCGAAGATGAGGTTGTAGCGGATGGGGTCGATGTCGGTGATGCCTACACAGTAAGCCGCGATGCTGCCCGCGCCCGAGCCACGGCCCGGGCCTACCGGAATGCCCTGACTCTTGGCGTAGTTGATATAATCCCAGACAATGAGGTAGTAGTTGGTATAGCCCATCGACTTGACCACGCCGATCTCATAGGTCAGGCGGTCCTTATTGGACTGTGGGACGTCCGAGCCGTAGCGGCGCTCGAGGCCGTCCCAGCAGAGCTTCTCGAAAAACTCCTGATTGTCCATCCCGTTCGGGGCTTTGTAATATGGAATTTTGGTGTGTCCAAAGTCGAAGTCGAAATTGCACTGGTCCGCGATTTTCTGGGTGTTGGCACAGGCTTCCGGCACCATTGCGAACAACTCATACATTTCATCCGTCGTTTTGACGTAAAATTCGTCGGTCTGAAACTCCATCCGGTCAGCGTCCTGAATGGTCTTGCCGGTCTGGATGCAGAGCAGGATGCTCTGCATCTTGGCGTCATCCTTCCGCAGATAGTGGGAGTCGTTGGTGGCCGCCATCGGGATGCCGGTCTCCCGCGCCAGTTTGATGAGCTGGGGCAGGACGATCGTATCCTCTTCGAGGCCGTGGTCCTGCAGTTCGATGTAGTAATTGCCCTTGCCGAACAGCTCCTGATACCACAGGGCCGTGGACTTTGCCCTCTCGTAGTCTCCCGCCAGAATGGCTTGCGGGATCTCGCCTGCGAGGCAGGCAGACAGGCAGATAAGCCCCTCGTGATACTGCTCGAGAAGCTGCTTGTCTACACGAGGCTTGGAATAAAAGCCCTCCACGAAGGCAGCGGACACCATCTTGATGAGGTTCTTATAGCCTGTCTCATTCTTGCAGAGCAGGATAAGATGGTTGTTGCCGTCGATTTTGTTGACTTTATCGAAGCGGGTGCGGGTGGCCACATAGACCTCACAGCCGATGATGGGCTTGATGCCTGCCTTTTTTGCGGCCTTATAGAACTGGACACAGCCGTACATGACGCCGTGGTCCGTGATGGCAATGGCGCTCTGGCCGCACTCCTTGACGCGGTCCATGAGCTGGTCGATACGGCAGGCACCGTCCAGCAGGCTGTATTCGGTATGGATGTGGAGATGAACGAAGTCTCTCCCCTGACGGTTTCCTTCGGTCACATCGCTCATGCTCCTGCCTCCTCTGTTTCAGTGTGTTCTTCGAGCCGCTGACGCAGGGCGTCGGCCAGCGCTTCCAGCTTTTTCATCCGGTGGGAAAGGCCCGATTTGCTCATGGGCGGGTCAAAGCACCCGCAGAGCGCCGCCAGCGATAGATCAGGATATTCCAGCCGCCGGGTTGCTGCCTGCTGCAGCGCCTCGGGCAGCGTTTCCAGCGCCCCCTGCTCTTCCAGAAAGCGGATGGCTTTGAGAGTCTGGGCGTTGGCGCGGGCCGTCTTGCCCAGGTTTGCGGTATCGCAGTTTGTGTGGCGGTTGATTTGGTTGCGCATCTGCTTGACAGCCTTCTGGGCGCTGAGCTGGGCCGATGCCTCCGCCGCCCCCATAAAGGAAAGGATGCGCTCCACGTTGTCGCAGCTCTTGACGTAAACAAGGTTCACGCCGTTGCGGCGGGTGCGGTGAGGCGCAAACTCGTGCTCCGCCAGCAGGGCTTCGAAGTCGCGCGCAAGGTTCGTGCGGCTGGTGAGGAACTCGATGTTATACTCCTTTTGCGGGTCAGTGACCGTGCCGCTGCACAAAAAAGCTGCCCCGATGTACGCGCTGACGCACGTCTGGCAGCGAATCAGTCTGGGGTCTATCTGCAGGCTCGTCTCGGTGCCGGTGGTACCGAAAAGCTCGTGCATCCGAGCCACCTGCTCCGGTGCGCGGATGCTGAACTCATAGACCACCCCGCTGGGACGCTGCTTCTCGATGATGTCGCCCTGTACGCCGCAGCGCGCAAACAGCTGGGAAGCCACCTGCGTCGTCAGCTCCTGTTCCGTCTGCAGCACCAGCCCGCTGGCGTCGAAGTACTTGGCGAAGCAGGCAATTCCATAGGCGGCAGCGCGGACGCAGCAGTCCTTCTGCAGACTGCGCCGGGCGATCTCCTCCCTTGCCTGGGATGCAAAACTCATGATATGTTTATCCTTTCAACGGACAGAATCGCGGTGCTGGATGCCGGGCTTGTAGCCAAGCTTTTCGCAGTATTCCGCGATTTTCCGCGCAAATGTGATGGAGCGATGCTTGCCGCCGGTGCAGCCCACTGCGATGGTGAGCTGGCTTTTGCCTTCCTTAACGTAGAGCGGAAGAGCATATTCCAGAAACGATTCATAGCGCTTCAAAAGCTCCTGCGCCTCCGGGTGGCTCATGACAAAATCGACGACCTCTTCATCAAGACCCGTTTTATGCTTCAGTTCCGGGACATAAAAAGGGTTAGGAAGACAGCGGACATCCAGCACAAGATCTGCCTCCGGTGGGATGCCGAACTTGAAGCCGAAAGACATGACCGTCAGTCGCATGGCGCTCTTCGCGCCGCCGTTCTGGTTGAACAGGTTGCAGATGCGCTCTTTGTTCTGCGAGGTGGAGAGCAGGCCGGTATTGATGGTATAATCTGCCCGGTCTTTGAGGGGCTGCAAGATCTCGCGCTCCCTGCGGAAGGCTTCCCGGGTGGAAAGGCCGTCGGAAATGCTCATCGGATGGCGGCGGCGCGTCTCACTGTAGCGGCGCATCAGCACATCGTCCGGGGCATCAAGGAACAAGATCTCATATTCTATCCCCTGCGCGTCCAGCTGAGAAAGAGCTTCTTCGATTTCTTCCGGCGTGCGGCAGCCGCGGATGTCCATACAGAGAGCCACCCGCTTGAGCTGGTTGTCACCCGCTTTCGAAAACGCCGTGATGCTGGGCAGCAGTGCCGCCGGGATGTTATCAATGCAGAAAAAGCCGATGTCTTCCAGTGCATTCATGGCGACAGATTTGCCTGCACCGGAAAGGCCGCTGACGATGAGAAGATTCATTTTGCACGCCTCTTTCTTTTATGCTTCTACCACACGAATTTCTTTTTCGAGGTCGTAGCCGGTCTTTTCTTTCACGATGGCACGCACCTCATCGCACAGAGCCAGCACATCTGAACAGGTCGCTCTACCCAGATTGACCACAAAGCCGCAGTGCTTGTCACTGACGGCTGCGCCGCCATGGCGGTAGCCCCGCAGACCGCACTGGTCGATGAGGGCCGCCGCAAATGCGCCCACCGGCCGCTTGAAGGTGCTGCCGGCACTGGGCTTGTCGAGAGGCTGTTTGTCTTTGCGGCGGGCCATCAGGTCGTCCATCCTGGAGCGGATGTCGGCGGCATTGCCTCTTGCGAGGTGGAACTTTGCCGAGAGGATGCAGCCGCCGTTTTCTTCGAAAATGCTGTGGCGGTAGCTTAGGTCGAGCTGTTCTGCCGGCACCTCAACGCTCTCCCCTTCTGCGGTCAGATACCGCACGGAGACCAGCACGTCCTTCATCTCGCCGCCGTAAGCTCCGGCGTTCATATAGACAGCACCGCCCACCGTACCCGGGATGCCGTAGGCAAACTCAAGACCGGTGAGGCTGTTTTCCAGCGCCGTCATGCAGAGCGACGAGAGCTTCTTGTCTGCACCGACAACGACAGCATCGTAAGTCAGGGCCGGATCTTTGCCCGGGAAACAGATGTTTTCAAGAATACCGATCGCGCTCTTCATGGCCGATACATTGATGACAGCTCCCCGGTAGCCCGCATCCTCAAACAGGATGTTGCTGCCGTTGCCCAGCAGATAATATTTGACATTCGCTTCTTTCGCCAGCTTGATGGCGGCGCAGAGCTGCGCCTCATTTTCCGGCAGGATAAAGACATCTGCCGGGCCGCCGATGCGGAAAGTGCAGTGCGCGCTGAGCGGCTCATTTTCTTTGTATGCAATGCCCGCAGCGGACAAAGCCTGTTTCAATCGTTCCATTCGTTCTTCCTCTATCGGTAGAAAATCAGTCCATCGTGTCGTTCAGGCCCAGACGGATGAGCAGCTCCTTGGCGGCGTTATAGCCCATCTTCTTCTGGCGGTTATTGATAGCCGCCGTTTCCAGCACGACTGCGAGGTTGCGTCCGGGCGAAACGGGGATGATAGTGCTGGGGATTTTGACGCCCAGAATGTCATAATACTCGCTTTCCAAGCCGGTGCGCTGATAGTTTTTGGTGGGGTCCCATGCTTCCAGCTGGACGACGAGGTCGAGACTTTCACTCACCTTGACCGCGCCCACACCGAACACGCGGGCCACGTTGACGATGCCGATGCCGCGCAGCTCAATGAAGTGGCGGATGTTTTCCGGCGCAGTACCCATGATCTGACGGTTGGAGACCTTGCGCAGCTCCACGGCATCGTCGGCGACGAGGCGGTGACCGCGCTTGACCAGCTCGATGGCCAGCTCGCTCTTGCCGATGCCGCTGTCGCCGAGAATGAGGATGCCTTCACCGTAAACTTCCACCAGCACGCCGTGGCGGGTGATGCGGGGAGCCAGTTCAAGGTTCAGCATGCTGATGAGGCTGCCCATCATGGTGCAGGTCGTCTCGTTGGAGCGCAGCAGGGCTACTCCGTGCTGCTTTGCAAGCTCCTGCATCTCCGGGAAGGGTTCCAGCTCCTCGTTGCGGCAGAGGATGACGGCCGGCGGCTGCTGGCGGAACAGCTGGTCGAGGCGCTCACGGCGCTTTTCCGGCGTAAGACCGGCCAGAAAGTTCATCTCCGCAAGGCCCATGATCTGTAAGCGCAGCTTATCGAAATAATCGTAGTAACCGGCCAGAAACAGGCCGGGACGGTTGACCTCTGCGATCTCGACGCTGATCTTGTCCAGATCGCAGGGCGTATAGATAACCTCGAGGCTGACCTTCTCGACCAGCCGCTTGAGCGAAACAGCGAAATTCCCCATTCGTTTTTCCTCCTGCATCCTCTGTGCTCTGCCATACCAAAAGGCAGCACAGTTTATCCTTCCCTATATTATAATCGAGACGGACAGCAAAAACAACAATTCTTTCAGGAATCTTTTCTGGTTTTGCGCCAGCGCTTGCATCCGGGGGCCAAAACCATATAATAGGAGGCAGGGATAGAGTTTACTTTACATGAGTTTTACATTTCGCCGGTTTCCGATTTTACATTCCGCTCGTATACTCATAATCAGGGATAGGACCGGTGAAATCCAGTGCAGGTCGTGTAAAAAGTTGAGACATGCTCCTGCACGGGTCCTCTACGGCCGCTGTCGATGTACAAACGCAAGCTTCAACAAGTGAGGAGTAAAACATGACTCTATTCAATGTCTTTTCTCTGCTGGGCGGTCTGGCTCTGTTCCTGTTCGGCATGGACATCATGGGCAAAGCCCTTGAGAAACAGGCCGGCGGCCATCTGCAGAAGATCCTGAGCAAGCTGACGGATAACCCCCTCAAGGGCTTCTTTCTCGGTCTGTGCGTGACCGCCATCATCCAGAGTTCCAGCGCTACCACCGTCATGGTGGTCGGCTTCGTCAACAGCGGCATCATGGAGCTGCATCAGGCCATCGGCATCATTATGGGCAGCAATGTGGGTACCACTGTCACCAGCTGGCTGCTGAGCCTTTCCGGCCTGCAGGGCGACAGCATCTGGATCCAGATGCTCAAGCCCACCTCCTTCAGCCCCATTCTCGCCTTCATCGGCATCCTGCTCTATATGGGCAAGAATGAGAAGAAAAAGGGCATCGGCACCATCCTCATCGGCTTTGCCATCCTGATGACCGGCATGACTACCATGTCCCATGCCGTCGAACCCCTGCAGGGTGAGGCATGGTTCACCAACCTCTTCGTCCGCTTCTCCAATCCCATCCTCGGCGTTCTGGTGGGCGCACTGGTCACCGGCATCATCCAGAGTTCCAGCGCCAGCGTCGGCATCCTGCAGGCGCTGAGCGCCACCGGCGTCATCACCTACGGCAGCGCTATCCCCATCATCATGGGTCAGAATATCGGCACCTGTGTCACCGCGCTGATCTCTTCTGTGGGCGCAAATAAGAATGCCCGCCGTGCCGCCATGGTCCACCTCTACTTCAACATCATCGGTGTCACGGTCTTTCTGGCCGGTTTCTACGGTCTGAACGCCGTGGTCCACTTTGATTTTGTGAACGAGACCATCGCCGCCTGGGGCATTGCTGTGGTCCACTCCGCCTTCAACATCGCGGCCACCCTCATCCTTCTCCCCTTCGCAAATGGTCTGGAAAAGCTGGCCATCCTCACCATCCCCGACGACGCCGAAAAAGAGAGCTTTGCTCTGCTGGATGAGCGTCTGCTGAACACCCCGGCTGTGGCCGTGGCCCGCGCCCACTCTGCTACTGCTGACATGGCCGAGCTGGCCCGTGTGGGCGTCATGCAGGCCATGAGCCTGACTCACACCTGGGATGATACGCTGGCCCAGAAAGTCCGGGATGAGGAGAGCAAAGTTGACCAGTACGAAGATGCTCTCGGCACCTATCTGGTCAAACTGTCCAGCCGTGAGCTGAACCATGCGGACAGCCAGAGCGTGAATACCCTGCTCCACACCATCAGCGATTTCGAGCGCATCAGCGACCATTCCGTGAACCTTCTGGAATCCGCACAGGAGATGCACACCAAGGAGATCAACTTCTCTACCGACGCCCGCGAAGAGCTGCAGGTGCTTGAGGACGCCGTGCAGGACGTGCTGAACCGCACCACCGACGCCTTCCGCAAGGATGACCTGCATCTGGCAAGCAAGGTCGAACCTCTGGAGACCGTCGTGGACGAGCTGGTGCGTGCCATCAAGGCACGGCACGTCGCCCGCCTACAGGCCGGCAGCTGTTCCATCGAGTATGGCTTCGTGCTGGAAGACCTGCTGACCAACTACGAGCGCGTCTGCGACCACTGCAGCAACGTGGCGGTTGCCCAGATCGAGGTGGCACAGGACAGCTTCGACACCCACGCCTACCTCAACGACCTGCGCAGCGGCCATGCCTCCACCAAGGAGAGCGAGCAGTTCCAGCGCCGCCTGAACCGCTACCGTGAGCGCTATCTCTTCCCCGACGAAAACGTCACCGAAACGGAGGACAAACAGGCATGATCTATATCGTAGAAGACGATTCAGCCATCCGTGAATTAGAGCAGTATGCATTACAGTCCAACGGCTATGAGGCCGTGGGCTTCGAGTCCTCGGAGCCGTTCTGGCAGGCCGTCCACACCGCGCCGCCGGAACTGGTCATTCTGGACGTGATGCTCCCCGGTGAGGACGGCTTTTCCATCCTGAAAAAGCTCCGCGCCGCCCCTTCCCTGCGGCGTCTGCCCATCATCATGATAACGGCCAAGTCCAGCGAGCTGGACACCGTGCGCGGCCTCGACTGCGGCGCAGACGACTACATCACCAAGCCCTTTGGCATCATGGAGTTCCTGAGCCGGGTGCGGGCAGCCCTCCGCCGGGCAGAGCCCGAGGCACGGCCCAACGTCTACAGCTTCCGGGAGATCCTGCTGGACAATGCCCGCCACAGCGTCACCGTCAGCGGCGCACCGGTGGAGCTGACCTACAAAGAATACAGCCTGCTCCGTCTGCTGCTGGAAAACACCAACCTTGTCGTCACCCGCGAGACCATTTTGCAGGTGGTGTGGGGTACTGACATCTCGGTGGAGAGCCGGACCGTGGATATGCACATCCGCACCCTGCGCAAAAAGCTGGGCGACGCCGGAAAGTACATCTGCACAGTGCGGAAGGTGGGCTACAAGCTGACGGACAGCGAGGAGGAGCTCGAGCAATGAAACCACGCAGCATGGAAGAAAAAATAAGCTATCTGCTGTTTCTGATGGGCTTTGCGGGGCTGGCGTGTACCGCTGCGCTCTGCATCTTTGTGTTCCACAAGGCGTTCCGGGAGCAGGCCTGGACAGCCCTTGAGCGGGAAGCCGACCTTGTGGCTGCCGGCTGTGCGCAGGTGGACGCCCCCAGCCAGCTGGAAACTTATGTGGACGGCTCGCTGCGCATCACTCTCATCGCCTCGGACGGCAGTGTGCTCTTTGAGTCGGCCACCAACCAGCCGATGGAGAACCATCTGAGCCGCCCCGAGATACAGCAGGCCATGAAGAGCGGTGTGGGCCGCGACTGCCGCGACTCCCAGACGCTGGGCTATGAGACTTATTATTACGCCATGCTGCTGACGAACGGAGACATCCTCCGGGTGGCGCAGGACTCTGAGACGATCTGGTCGATTTATGACGCCGCTCTGCCTGCCATCGTGCTGAGCTGTTTCCTGATGATGGGAGCAGCCGCTATCATTGCCGGACTGCTGACCAAGAGCCTCGTCCAGCCTGTGCTCAAGATGACCGATGACCTTGATCACATCCAGGAGAATGTCCCCTACAAGGAGCTTATCCCCTTTGCTGAAAGCATCCACTCCGACCGGATGCTGCGGGAAAATAACGAGAAAATGCGGCAGGAGTTCACGGCCAATGTCAGCCACGAGCTGAAAACGCCTCTGACCAGCATCTCCGGTTATGCAGAGCTCATCGAGACAGGCATTGCAAAACCCGAGGATACGCCGGGTTTTGCCCGCAAGATCCATGTAGAGGCCAGCCGGATGATACAGCTGGTCAACGATATTCTGCAGCTCTCCCACCTCGACAATGTGAGCGAGACGGGTGCTGCGCCTGCAATGGAAACGGTCGATCTGTTGGATGTGGCCCGAGAGTGCGTGGAGCGCCAGAAGGTCAACGCCCGGCGCTCCTATATCTCCCTGACCTACCTTGGCGAGAGCGCCCCTGTGGCAGGCAGCCGCAGCCTGCTGGATGAGCTGTGCCAGAACCTCTGCGACAACGCCATCCGCTACAACCGCCCCGGTGGAAAAGTCCAGATCATCACGGCCTGCACCCGGGACGGTCACTGCACCCTGACCGTGAAGGACAACGGCATCGGTATCCCGAAAGAGGCGCAGACCAGCGTGTTCGAGCGCTTCTACCGAGTGGACAAGAGCCGCAGCAAAGCCACCGGCGGCACCGGTCTGGGTCTGGCCATCGTCAAACACATCGCCCGCATCCACAACGCCCGCATCAAGCTGGACAGCGTTGTGGACGAGGGTACCACCATCACCGTGATCTTCGAAACGGCTTCTTAACATTTCATGAGCTTCACGTCTGCCCGAATTTCCGGGCAGACGTTTTTTGTTGTGAGCGCAAAGTGACCGTCACGCAGTGCCTGATGCGCACCGAATCCGGAGATGTCCAGCCCCAGCGTCCAGCAGCGGCGGACGGTGTCCGCACAGAGGGCTTCCAGTTCTGCTTCGGCGTCGGCGGGCAGGGCATTATTGCGTGAGAGCGCGTTCACCCGGAGAAGAAAGCTCTCCCCTTCCCGCTCCACGCCGCAGAAGGCCCGGCGCAGGCGGAGCGGCCCGGCTTCCAGCGCAAAGCGATGCTCCCCTGTATCCGTCCAGCTTCTGCCCTGCAATAAGAGAGCCATTTCCGTCTGGGACTCGGTCAGCTGGCCGGTCTGTTCCGGAGTGATGATGAGGGCTTCGGGCCTGTAATGTGCATCCTCGTCTTCCAGCTCCACGACAGGC
>OHAG01001836.1_pt1 | contig 12822 bp, 9 predicted proteins | sample 1577081 | NCBI WGS metagenome assembly OHAG01 (sample SAMEA3541513, study PRJEB24748) | human gut metagenome | biome: human gut; feature: human-associated habitat; material: faeces | place: China | collected 2012
GTTGTCAACTGCGATCTGGCGGGCTTCGTCGGACTGGAGGAAGTCGAGGAAGGCGGCTGCAGCGTTCTTGTTCTTGGCGTTGGCCGGGATACCGAAAGCGGTCACGGCGTTGGCTGCGGCAGAACCGGAATCGGCCTTTTCGCCGGGGAAGGCGATCCAGCCGGCGTCATCGCCAAGTGCATCGTTGATGGAGGCGGAGTACCAGCTGCCGGAGGGGAAGAACAGGGCTTCGCCGTTGCAGAAGCGGCTCAGTGCAGTGGAACCGTCAAGGGCGAGCGCGTCGGAGGAGAAGTAACCGGCATCCTGCCAGTCCTTGATCTTCTGTGCAGCCTTCACGGCACCGTCGGTGTTGAAGGTGGCGCCATCCTTCTGGATAATCCAATCCTGCACGGTATCGCGACCCTCATAGTTGGTGAGCAATGCCTGGTAGATGTAGGAAGTGCCGCCTTCCTTGGCCGGCATCATCATGGCGAGCTTGCCAGCGTCGGAGGCCTTCTTCATATCGGCCTCGAGCTCTTCGACAGTGGCCGGAGCCTCGGTGATGCCGAGTTCCTTGGCGACTTTCTTGTTCCAGTACAGGCCGGTCATCGAGACACCGTCCGGCACTGCGTAGAGGCTGCCGGAACCGATCTTACCGTCGGAGCCCACGCGGTAGACCTGAGTCTGGGAATCCGGCAGCTTCCAACCGTAAGCATCGGCGTAAGCGTCAAGATTGACGACATGGTTGCCACGCACAGCGGAGTTGATGTCGGTGATACGGGCAATGTCCGGGGTGTCGGCGGCGGAGATGATGCGCGGGCCATTCTGCTGGGAGGTGTTGTCCGGATCGTAGGTGGCCTTGATGGTGATGTTCGGGTACTTCTTCTGGAAGGCTTCGATCAGCTGGTCATCAAAGGTCTTCAGGCCAGCGCCGTCCCACAGCTTGAGCTCATACTTGGTATCGCCAAGATCAGTGCTCACCGCTTCGGTTTTCGGTGTTGGCTTTGTTGCTGGACGAGCCCGGGCCGCAAGCGGCGACGGATGCCAGGCATGCCACAGACATCAGACCGGCAATAACGGTTTTGGCGGTTCGTTCGATCCTCATTGATCATTCCTTTCTTCCTTCCGGGCGATCCCGGCTATGTCTTCCTTGGCTATCTCGGCTTAGCGTATTTGCTAAGCGCTTATGCATGAGGATAACAGATGTCGAACCGGTTCGTCAAATCCGCAACACGCAAACAAATGGCCGATTCCCGAAGAAATGAGGAAGGCTTGACGTTCCCCATAGGCAAGCACTTCCTTCTCGCGAAATTGCGACATCGGTCCCTTAAATACCTAAGCGCTTATTCATTCACCTAGGATGACGTTTCGAAGGCTCGGGCAGCTCGGGAAAAATTGAATGTGGCTCAATTTGATACCAGTACGCCACGCTAGACACATCATCCTGACGCTCAAATGCACCTTCATATCCTGAACCAATTTGTTGAAGCGTGACTCTAAGCTCACTATCAAACCTGATGGGATCAGGAATATGCCATCGGTACAAGCCACGCATAGGTGGACAATAATCGTCATGATATTGGTTTGCTATAGCCCCATCGTGCACAGAATAAAATGGATATCCTACATATGGGGCACAAAAAGTACGCTCGCGCGTATGACCATCTCGCTGCTCAGCGAAGCTCCATGCACCGCCAAAATAATCTTCGGTGCCGGTACTACACACTGTGGGATAATCGTTATCGCCATCTAGGAAAAACTTAATCTCTCCCTCACCCCACCAATATCGTTGCAACGTAGAAATAGCAAGATATGTGCCGACGTAATGGCCCCGTCCGCTGACTCCATCGAGGATTACATAGTCCTCGCCTAAAGTAGTGATTGGCTGTCTGCGCCATTGCGCATGGAAATAAGCCATTTCACGGGAGGAATACGCATTACCCAATGCATAATCAATCTGATAAAACAAAGCCGGAATAGCATGAGCGTGGTCATTGCGCACTACGATACGTGCCCGTTTACGAAACGGCATCGTGAAATAACAATTCATACCTCGTGTAGGTGCCACCACAATAGGCTCTGAGAACACATCGCAACTTTGTCCAAAGCCGCAACAGAAGAAGTCTCCTAGGGGACATTCCACAGAAGGTCGCTTTTCATCATCCCAATAGATGGCAAGCACCGCATCGCGCAGAACGTATCGATCAGCGTCACTGGTGCGATCCGTAACGGTAAACCACATGTGCCGAATACAACCGGGGCCTTCAATATCTGCCAATGTCACAGACTGCCCGGGAGCAATGTCATTCAAACACGGTTTTCCCTTGCGCGACGGCCCCAACGGACCAGTTTCACGGCAACCAAAACCCTTGGCTCCCGTTGGGTTCTCCGCATTAATCGAACATGTTACTTCGTCGCGGACAGTCGGCAAATCCGATAAAGTTCCCGCGTACGGTCCTGCCATCATCATAGGTTGACTCTCCTCAAATCAAGCGTCGCTAGCGAAACCGGCATATAGTTGAAGCTGTTTCTACTGCTTCGCTTCTTTGTCATATTGCGCCTGCACATTCTTTGTGAATTCCTGAGGCGTGATGCTGTTATCCAGCAGTAACTGGAAGTTAGGGATTAGCCCACTTGACTGCATTCCCGCAGTAGCATTATTAATGAAATCGCTAGTATGACCGCTCGTCAGCACGTCGGCATAGGCATCAAACATACTCTGCTGCAATGCGCTATTCGCCTTGAGATCCAAAGTAGATGATTTTGGCAAATAGCCAGAATTGTCAACAATAATCTGTTGCGCTTCGGCACTTTGCGTATAATCGAGGAACGCCGCAGCAGCATCACGGTTCTTAGCATTCACCGGAATACCATAAAATGCACCTGCATTAGCAGCAACGTTCGGCTCATCTTCACTGGTGGCACCCGGGAAAGCAAAGAACTGAACATCATCACCCAACGCTTTGGCCACAGTATCCAGATTCCAATTACCGCTCGGGAAAAATAGTCCTTCACCATTGCAGAACCTGCTCAGAGCAGTAGAGGCATCCACTGCGTTAACACCTTCAGGCATATATCCCTTGTTATTCCAATCCTGCAAGGTGGACGCAGCGTCCTGCGCCGCCTGATTGTCGAAGGTACCAGATTTCTGCAAAATCCAATTCTGCACATCTTCTGCAGAACTGTTATTAGCCATTAACGCCTGAAAGACAAAAGAGGTACCGCCATCCTTGGCATATGTCATCATCGGCAGTATGCCGGCATCCTTGGCTGTCTGCATATCCGCCTCAAACTCCTCGACAGAGGTAGGAGCTGCATCAATACCTAGCTGCTCGGCAAGCTTGGTATTGAAATAAATGCCAGTCACCGAATAGGAGTTCGGCAATGCGTACAAATCACCGCTGCCGAGCTTGCCATTTGAATCCACTCGATACAATTCAGTCTGCGAATCGGGAACATCCCAGCCGTACGCATCCACATATGCCTCTAAAGACACCAAATGGTTGCCACGAACCGCTGAATTCATGTCGGTGACGCGGGCGATATCCGGCGCATCTTTTGCTGAAATCACACGCGGGCCATTTTGTCCAGAGACATTATCCGGATCATATTGTCCCGTGATGGTGATGTTTGGGTATTTCGCTTCGAACCCGGCAATCAGCGCCTCATCTACAGCCTTCAGACCCGCTCCATCCCACAAAGTCAGCTCATATTTTTTATTACCTAAATCAGTGCTGACCTCAGTAGGATTTGTATCACTTCGTGAGCTACTTGCCGAGCCGGGACCACATGCAGTCAGACTTCCAGCGATAAATATCGCAGCAAGCGCCGCGCCGCTGTTACGCATAATCCTATTCATCGGTTACCTCCTTGCATCCTCATCATATGCAATCGATATTTCTCTTTACTGTCACCATTTTTCGGCGGCAATAAAATATATTTGCGATATCGATTACGCACATCGTACATCTTTTTGCGGAACCCGTCAACCTTGCATCACACCAATGGTGGCCTTAACTTCAAAATCCAGATACAATACAATCGATTACGCAATGCAGGAGATCCCATGAGCGAACCAACAATCTATGAAGTAGCCAAGGAGGCTGGAGTCTCTGCGGCGACCGTATCTCGTGCAATCAACGGACGTGACCGCATATCGGAAACTACTAGGCAAAAGGTATTTGATGCATGTGCAAAGTTGGGGTTTTCAGCATCGAAAACAGCCTCCATGCTGCGAACGGGAAAGACAAATCGTATAGCACTTACCGTAGGTAACTCACTGGCTGGCTGGGTCAGTTCACAACTAGCCGAAGGCGTATATTCCGTGCTCGCATCCCAAGGATATGACTTGCTATCATACCGACTTGCAAACGCCGATCAAAGACGCGATTTCTTTTCCTCAATGCCAGTGAAGCGCAACGCAGACGCGGTCATCATCTCCTCCTTCGACATCAGCGAGACAGAGAGGCGAACCTTAGAACAACTCGGTATGCCAGTCATCGGTGTCAACACCATCGGGCTTACGGAACAGCGAGATATGATTTCCATCGGCGTAGACGAAATTATAGCAATGCGACAAACCGTTCATCAGCTCGCAGGACTGGGACATCGCAATATCGCCTTTATCTGCAAGCAGCAAGACAGTAACGGATTCATATGGGAAGCTGACCAACGTATAGAAGGGTTCCGTCTTGGCATGGCGGCTGAGGGACTCAACTTGCCCGACGGATACATCATCGCAGTACAGGACAACGAATTTGCCGGAGCAGAGGCACTCAGTAGCCTGCTCGCACTCTCCCCTCGCCCAACCGCCGTATGCTGCATCAGCGACGAGAATGCCATTCCTCTAGTCCATGCGCTTCGCTCATACGGATTCCGCGTACCTGAGGACATATCCGTCATCGGATTCGATGACTGGCCAATGGCACAAGCGCTCAATATATCAACCGTTCGGCACGACCCTCGGTCCTACGGAGCATTAGCGGCAGATGCCGCAATCCGATTATCACGAGGCGAAATTCTGACAGAAAGTTGCATCGTTGTTCCCACGACGCTCATGTTGCGCGGCACCACAGGCCCAGCACCTCGAGATTAAACATCGACAACGTCCGCATTTGATGATGTGCATATCATTATTGCAACAGCGAAACAACAGGTACCAGCCAGAGGAAGGACGACCGGGTAACAGCCACAAGGCGGCCACCCATTCACCATGAAACGCGCGACCATCAACGACGTAGCTCTCACGGCCGGAGTCTCAACTTTTACCGCATCCCGCGCTTTGCGAGGTAAGGATCACGTGGCAGCAGCTACGCGGGATAAGGTGCTGAAAGCGGCCAAAGAGCTGAATTACACCGCGTCTCGCTCGGCGGCGGCGCTGGCAAGCGGACGCACCAATCGCATTGCCATGCTGGCTCGCGAACGGCTGGCCGGCTGGTTCATGGGCGAATTATTCGACGGGCTGTATGACGAACTGAGCCGCGCACGCTATGACTTGACCGTATACCGAGCCGGCAGCGTCGAGGAGCGTGCGGAATTCTTTACTCGGCTGCCAGCCAATCGTAACGCCGACGCCCTCATCGTATCCGGATTTTCCGCCACCGATGAGGAAGCCGACACGTTGGCCAGCATGGGTATGCCCATCGTCTCGGTGAATTCGCCGTATATCAGCTGCTGCCAAGCCTCCGTGGCCATTGATGACGAGGCGGCCGAAGCCATGGCAGTGCGTTATCTTGCGGCCCTCGGGCATCGTCGTTTCTGCTATGTGGGGCGCACCGATCCGCTGACCGGCAAGGAATGGGGATTCGATGCACGCGCACGCGGATACAAAGATGAGATAGTCTCGCTTGGCCTCACCGACTGCGGCATCCACTTCATCGACTCGGAATCACCACGCTCGGCCAAACAAGTCATCGCCACCATGCTCGCGCAGCCTGAGCGGCCGACCGCTATCTGCGTGTGGTCTGACTACTACGCATTGCGCGTGGTACATGAGTTGCAGGCAATCGGAGTACGAATCCCCGAAGACGTTTCGGTCTTTGGCTTTGATGGGTCCGACGTGGCGGAATCCATTGGATTAAGCACCATGGTGCCAACTCCCCCGCGCGAAATCGGACAGATTGCCGCGCGCAAGGCACTGAATTTGGTTGAGGGGAAGACCTTGGACGACCCTCATACGACTGTACCTGTGGCGGTCGAGCCCGGCGCGACCAGTGGGCCAGTGCGGGAATAGGCGATATGGGAAAAGCCCCCCTCGGCGGAAAACCGAAGGAGGCTTGGGTGGAGCTGCACTACTTCACAGCGCCTCGCATGACTCCACCGATGACCCACTTCTGGGCGAAGATGTAGACGACGAGGATCGGGGCCATGGCCATCAGGTAGCTGGAGAAGGCCATCGGATAGTTGGTGGCGAACTGCGAGCTGAAGACGTACTGGGCGAGCGGGATGGTCTGGTTCGACTGGTCGGTCAGGATGATCAACGGTAGAAGGAAGTCGTTCCAGGCCCACAGCGCGGTCAGGATGGCGATAGTGGCGTTGATCGGGCTCATCAGCGGGAAGATGATGGTCCAGAAGATGCGCCACGTGGATGCACCATCGATGCGGGCCGCCTCTTCCAGCGAAACCGGAATCGAGCGGATGAAGCCGGTGGCGATGAACAGGTTCGTGCCCAAACCAAGCACCGTGTACAGGATGATCAGGCCGACCTGGTTGTCCAGATGCAGGGAGCCCATCTGCTTCGCAATCGGCAGCATGACGACCGGGAACGGCACGAACATGGCGGCGATGAAGAAGTAGTACAGGAAGCGGAAGAAGCGCTTGTCCATGTTGCGGGCAACAGCGTAGGCCACGAAGGTGTTGGTCAGCAAGGTGAGCACCACGGCGGCCACCGTGATAATCGCGGAGTTGAGCGCGGCCTTCGGGTAGTTGACCTTGGCGGAGGCGTCGGCGAAGTTGTGCCACTGCCACGAGGTGGGCAGGGCGAAGGTGCCGGCCTCGGCCGGAGTCTTCAGCGCGGTGACGATGGTGAAGTAGAGCGGGATCAGAATGGTCAGGCTCAGCACGGCCACGGCGGCGGTCAGCCACCAGTTGATCTTGTGGTCCCTGCGGAACTTGGCGGGCTTGCCGGACTTGGACGGGGTAACTGTTGCAGTAGTCATTTCTTATCCTCCCCTAAATCAAATCTGTTCCTGGCTGCGGGAGATGCGCAGCTGCACGAAGGCGATGATCGCCAGCACGATGAAGAAGAGCACGGCGTTTGCGGTCTGGTAGGAGTACTCGCCACCGGTCAGGCCACCCTTCCAAATGAGGTAGGTGACGGTTTCGGTGGAGGAGTTCGGGCCGCCCTCGGTCAAGGCGACGACCTGATCGAAGGTGCTGAGCGCGTTCTTCATGGACAGCACGAGGTTGATGGTGAAGAACGGTCCAATCAGCGGGAATGTGATCTTCCAGAACTTCTGCCAGGCGTTGACGCCGTCGATGGCGGCGGCCTCGTAGATTTCGTCGTCGATGGTCTGCAGGCCGGCGAGGTAGATGAGCACCGAGTAGGGGATGCCCTGCCAGACGGCGAGGAAGACGATCGGGATCCAGCTAAGCTGCTCATTGGTCAACAGCGAGGTGGACAGCCACTTGATGCCCAGCGCCTTGCCGAGCTCGGGCAGAGGGTTCATGAAGATGTACTTGAACACGTAGCCGATGACCAGCACGGAAAGGGTGTAGGGGATGAAGAAGATGGCTCGGAAGCCATTCTTGAAGGCGATCTTCGAGTTCAACAGCACCGACAGGAACAGGGCAATCACGTTGATCAGCACCGTGATAAGGATGGCGATGAGGAACGTGAACAGGTAGGCGTGGCCCACGCGGTTGTCCTGGAAGAGGGCGATGTAGTTCTTCAGTCCGATGAACTTGTAATCGCCGTAGCCCTGCGAGTTGGTGAAGGAATACTTTACGCCATCAAGAAATGGCAGGTACAGGAAGAAGGCGAAGATAATGGCCGCCGGAACCACCATCCAGTAGTAAGCGGGGTCCACCTTGCGGGTGGAGAAGGCGGAGACCTTCTTCTTGGCGGGTTTCTTGGCAGCGGTCTTGGTTGCGGTTGCGTGTGACATGATGTTCTCCTCTCCTACCGATCACTCGAAGGTCCTGGCTTGGACCTTGTCCCATTCGGTCTGCATCTGGTTCAGGAAACGGTCGGTGTTGCCGGAGGTCACCATGGTCTGCAGGTAGCCGCCGATGTTGATGGACGAAGGAATGTAGTGGTCGCAGAAGTCGGCCAGTCGGTTTTCCTCGAAGAACGGGCGCACGGTTTCCAGCGCATCGTTGCCGAAGTAGGTGTCCTTCAGCGGCGTGATGGCGGACTGGGCGTCGGCGTAGGCGTCAAGCTGATCCTTCTGCATGAGGAATTCGACGAGCTTCATCGCTTCCTTGGGGTACTTGGTGTCCGCACCGATGGTGAGCATCACGTCGTCGCCGGCGGTGAGGATCTGCTCGCTGGCGTCATCGGTGGCCGGCATCTGGGCGAAACCAAGTTCGATATCGGGGTTGATCAGCAGGATCTGCGGGATGGCGTAGGTGCCGAGCGGGATGATCGCGGCCTTGCCTTGGGCGAAGTTCTGCGTGCCCTGCTGGTAGGTGACGCCGGTGTTGGCAGTGGAGTAGGTGAAGAGCTCGGATTCCTTCTCGACTGCGGTCTTCCACAGTTCCTGGAACGTGGTCTTGCCTTGCTTGAGCTCGGTGTACTTCGATTCGGGAACCAGCGTGCCGGCCAGGGAGGCGAGCGGCGCCTGAGTGGTCCAGGCGTCGGCCACGGAACCCTGCAGCGGGTTGATGCCGGCGTCCTTGAAGGTGTTGAGCATATCGGTGAACTCGCTCCAGGTGGTCGGCGGATTCTCCGGGTCAAGGCCAACCTTGCGGAACAGAGCCTTGTTGTAGATGTAGCCGGAGGCGTTACCCGCGAAGGGCAGGCCATACAGGCGCTTCTTGGAGGAATCGGTGGTCTGCACCAGATTCTTGGCGATCTGCACCATGCCGGGGTTGAGGGTGTCCACAATGGGTTCATCGGTGAAGTCGTAGAACACACCGGAGGCGGCGAAGTTGCCGAAGCTGATGTCGCCGTTGAAGGTGATCACGTCCGGCACACGATTCTTGACGAAACGGGTGCGCAGATCGGTCTGGGCGTTGGCGGAGTTGTTGATGTTGACCTTGATGGTCGGGTTCTGCTTCTCAAAGTCGGCGACCATGGACTTGAACTGGTCGGCGGCCTCGGACTTGAACTGGAAGAAATCCAGCGTGACGGTGCCTGCGGTGCTGGAGCCGCAGCCTGCCAGGCCGAAGCCGACGGCGATCGCGCACATCACGGCGGCGGTGCGCACGGCCAGACGCTTCAGTCTAGGCGTTGCATGTGGGGAATCGGACAGCATAATTGTTGACTCCTTTATCTTTCTTTTCCTCCGGCTTCGGTGCCGGCGGTTCTTCCACTTTCTAAGGTAACAGTTCGGCCATTTCATTCCCAGCGCCAGCGAGCCCACTTGCGCAAGCAACAAAAAGCGCGGTATTTTGTGATTAACGCAATAAATACAGCGAGGGGGGCTTGCATGTCTGATGCCAACGCGATTCCACAGTGGTTTTCCGGATCCGAGCATACGCATCGCGTGGCGGCGGCAATTGCCCAATACGGGCCGATAGCCCGCACTACGTTGGCACAGATGCTGGGACTGAGCCAAGGGGCCTTGTCCCGCATCACCAGCGATCTGATCTACGCCGGGGTGATCGAGGAGCTTCCGGCCGAGGCCGGCCCGTCAGGCAAGCTGCCCGAGCGATTCACGCCAAGGGAAAGTTCGGATCGTCGCGGACGCCCGCAGACTTCGCTGGTGTTGTGTTCGAACGCACGCACCTTCATTGGTGTCAAGGTTCATGGGATGTCGATTGTGGCCGCTGCGGTGAACGCGCATGGCGAGGTGGTGTCCGGCCGGCACGAGGTGCCGATCGGGGCGGATCAATCGGCTGAGTATGTGGTGTCGGCCATCACGCGGCTGGTGCGCGAATGTTCCGCCGATATCGCCTCTTCCGGACTACCCTCCCCCACTGCGGTGGGCGTTGCGGTAGGTGGGCATGTGGTCGACGATTCGATTGTGACGTTCGCGCCGTTCCTGCATTGGGACGGGGCCACGGACTTGGGGACGATGGCCACAGAGGCGACCGGCCTGCCGTGCGGGGTGTTCAATGATATCGATTCTCTGCTGGTGGATGCCTCCTGGTTCGGGCCGGGTGTCGGCGTGGATATGTTCGCCGTGGTGACCATCGGTGTGGGTGTTGGTTATTCGCTGGCCGTGAACGGCAAGCCAGTACAGTACCCGGATAAGAGCTATGGTCTGGTGGGCCACGTGCTTATCGATCCGGAGGGGCCGCGCTGCACCAGCGGACATATCGGCTGTTCACAATGCTTGACTGACGATTCGATCGCCGAACAGTACTCTGCGATTGTGGGTCGCGCGGTCAGTTTTGAGGACTTTGCGCGCGATGCCAAGGGACGCGTGCCGCAGGCCACGCAGTTGGTGAACCGGACGTGTTTCCGGTTGGGATCGCTGGTGGCTACGGTGGCGAACATCGCGATGCCCGGGCATGTGCTGATTGCCGGGGAGTCCGCGTTTTTGGCCAAGCTCGGCACCGATTCGCTACGTGACGGCATTCGTTTCTACCGTCACAGCCAGACCCAGCCGGTCAAGTTCACGATTATGAACCACGACTGGCAGCTCTGGGCCAAAGCCGCCGCCAGTCGCGTGATTGTGAAGCATATTGGGTAGGCCGTTCTTGGCTCCCCTCAGAGAGGGGAGCCAAGAACGTTGCTTCGCCACAGTTACTCCGCCACGACCAGCAATTACGGACTTGCCTATCGGCAAGGCTCAATCCCACCTTCGCTCAGCTGTCGCTTCGCTCAGGCCGTGGCTACTGACAGCCTACTAGGCTGTCAGCTTAACGCCACAGCCTTGAGCAATACTGCCTGCTGGGGGTGGAGGGACGGGGGACGAATGCCGTAGCGCTGCAGGGCTTCGCCGGTCAGGACTACGCCTTCCTCGTTCCACCAGCCGAGAGTGCTCTGGCCGTTGGTCAGACCGGTCAAATCCAAGCTCGGGTCAAGCGGGCTGACACGGTAGGTGCGCTCGGGGTCAAGTCCGGGCAGATGCACGGGCGCGGCCGGATAGGTCTGGCTGGTGGTCAGCTGGGTGAAGCGGTAGATGGCGGCGTCACGGTTCGGCATCACCATACCGTCCAGACGCACGGCCGGATCGTTGGAGTCGGCGTGCACGCAGGTGTCGATGGCGAACCAGTCGCGGTGCTTCTTGAATTCGGCCACCCACACGGCCAGCTTGGCGAGCGCCTCGTCCGGCTCCTTCAACAGGTTCCATTCGATGCCCATGTGACCGAAGAACGCCATGGCCATGCGCAGTTCCTGGCTGGTGGCGCGCTGGGTGGAATGTGCGGGGCTGGCGCCCACGTGCTCGCCCATCATCGCCGGCGGCACCAGCAGCGAGGTGTAGCGCTGGATGTCCGCGCGCTCGACCGGGTCCACGCAGTCGGAGACCCAGATACGATCGGCGTGCTCCAGGATGCCAAGATCCACGCGGCCGCCACCAGAGGAGCAGCTTTCGATCTCAAGGCCCGGATGTGCGGTCTTGAGGCCCTTGAAGATGTTGTAGACGGCAAGGGTCTGCGCGTGCACGGCCGGGCGGCCGGAGCGGCGGGAACCGGGCTCGGTGACGAGCTTGTTGTGGTCCCACTTGATGTAGTCGATACCAAGCTCGCCGACAAGCTGGTCCATGCAGCCGTAGATGTAGTCGAACGCATCCGGATTGGTCAGATCGAGCACCTGCTGAGTGCGGCCCTGCAGCGGCAGTCGGCCAGCGGTGGGCGAGAGAATCCAATCAGGGTGGTTACGGGCCACATCGGAATCGGGGTTGACCATTTCCGGCTCGAACCACAAGCCGAATTCCATACCCTTGGCGTGCACGTAGTCGGCGAGCGCCTTCAGTGACTTCGGACCATCGGGCCAGACGTCCTGCGCAATCTGCCAGTCACCGAGGCCGGAGGTGTCGTCGCGGCGGGAACCGAACCAACCGTCATCCACCACGAATCGTTCCACGCCGGAGTCGGCGGCCCTGTCGGCGAGTGCCTTCAGCGTATCGAAGTTGTGGTCGAAGTACACGGCTTCCCACGTGTTGAGGATCACCGGACGGCCGTGCGAGAACAGGCGCGGATGCAGGGAGCGCACGTAGGAGTGGAAGCGGGCGGCGATCTCATTGAGGCCATCGCCATAGGAGCCGAACAGCCACGGGGTGTCGTAGGAGTTCTGGCCTTCGCCGGGGCCGGCGAGCGTCACTTCGCCGCCGAACAGGAGTTCGCCACCGCCGATTACGCCGGTCGTGTAGGGCAGACGTTCGGCGGACAGTACGGAGTTGCCGCTCCAGCCCACGTGCACCGAATAGGCGTCGCCATGCTCGAAGCCGAAACCGGGCACGCCGGCGGTCAGGAGCAGGGATGCGTCGAAGTCAGGGCGGCCGGCGAGCTGCGGCTTTTCGAAACGGCCGACGGTCAGCGGCTGGCGCTGCGGACTGCGTTCACGTAGATGGTGACCGGTGGTGGTGAGGATTTCGCCGGCGGATTCGGGCAGCGGGAAGCCGAGCTCGATCTTGCCGATCTCGAGCGGGGCTCCGGCGTCTGCACCGAACAGGTTGGTTACGGTGGCCTTCTGACGGACCAGGCCGCCGGGGAGCAGTTCAAGGTGCCATTCGACTTCCACGCCCTGCTCCTCATCGCGCGCGGTGACTATGACGCCGGGCACGCGGACCG
>OHAG01001867.1_pt1 | contig 12661 bp, 6 predicted proteins | sample 1577081 | NCBI WGS metagenome assembly OHAG01 (sample SAMEA3541513, study PRJEB24748) | human gut metagenome | biome: human gut; feature: human-associated habitat; material: faeces | place: China | collected 2012
AGGAAACCGAACACTTCTTCCTCGACCTGCCGGCGCTCGCCGAAGCCAATCTCGCATGGCTGAAGACCCGCGAAGGCTGGCGTACCAACGTCATCAACTTCTCCATCGGCCTGTTCAAGGAAGTCAAGCCGCGTGCCATCACGCGTGACATCGACTGGGGCATTCCCGTTCCGGTTGCCGGCTGGATCGACAATCCGAACAAGAAGCTGTACGTGTGGTTCGACGCGGTGATCGGCTACTTGTCGGCATCCATCGAATGGGCTCGCCGCAAGGGCGATCCGGAAGCATGGCGCGCATGGTGGAATGATCCGGAAACCCCGGGCTACTACTTCATGGGCAAAGACAACATCACGTTCCACTCCCAGATCTGGCCGTCCGAAATGCTCGGCTACAACGGTCAGGGCTCCAAGGGCGGCGAAACCGGCAAGCTCGGTCCGCTGAACATGCCGGAGCAGGTCGTGGCTTCCGAATTCATGACCATGGAAGGCAAGAAGTTCTCGTCTTCGCGTGGCATCGTCATTTATGTGAAGGACATTCTCGCCCGCTACCCTGTGGATGCCGTGCGCTACTACATTTCCGTGGCCGGTCCGGAAAGCTCCGATTCCGACTTCACATGGGCTGAGTTCGTGCGCCACAACAACGAGGAGCTTGCCGCTTCCTGGGGCAACCTCGTCAACCGTGTGGCCAATCTGATGAACAAGAACTTCGGTGAGATTCCGGCGCTCGATGAGAGCGAAATGACCGATGAGGATCGCGCTCTGCTGAGCGAAACCAAGGCCGCGTTCGACACGGTCGGTTCGCTGATCGAGAACCATCGCCAGAAGAACGCGCTGAGTGAAGCCATGCGCGTGGTCGGCGACATCAACAAGTACATTTCCGCCACCGAACCGTGGAAGATCAAGGACAATCCGGCTCGCCTCGGCACCGTGCTGCACGTTGCCGCCCAGGCCGTGTCCGACGCGAACCACCTGCTGGCCCCGTTCCTGCCGCATTCCGCGCAGAAGGTGTGGGAGGCTCTCGGCGGCACAGGCACGTTCTCGCCGTTGCCGCGCTTGGAAGAGGTCGAGGATCTCGACAAGCCGGGCTTCATGTATCCGATCATCACCGGCGACTACAAGCTGGGCGAAACCGTGCATCCGTGGGCTTCCGAGCCGATCGTGGCCGGCACTGCAGTGCCGAAGCCGCATCCGATTTTCGCGAAGATTCCGCCGGAGGCCGTTGAAGAGGAGCTCGCTCGCTTCGATTCGGAGCTGAAGGCTCGTCGTGAGGCCGAGGCGGCCCGTCTTGCCGCCGAAAAGGCCAAGCTGGAAGGCTGATTCGCTGATTCACCTGGGGATTCGGCTTGATTTGGCCTGATTTGCCGCTAAGGTGAGTTGTTCTGATTGCCGGTGCAAGGAATTACGAAGTTCTTGCACCGGCTTTTTATATCTGATTTTGCAAATCCGACTTGTAAATCTAATGTGCAATATTCGACTTTCTATATACGATTTTACAAATCTATAGTGCAATCCGGATTGCATCGATTTCAAAATCCGTAACAATCGCTATTTCTCTTTGCCATTCCTCTCGTTACAATGGGGAAGTTGAGGGAAATGCGATGCTGCAGGGAGGCTCTTATGTTGGACGTCAAGCGAGTGCTGAAAGCCGCGCCTACGAAAATGCGTTCCCAAGAGCCGCTGCAGCAGTTGTGGACGCCCTGGGGCGAACAGATCGCCAGCGAATGGTTGTCTTCCAACGACGCCCACAAGGCGTTCTGCCCTGCAAAAGACGGCGAACGCAAACTGGAAAACGGCCGCACGCCAATCCTGAACGAGCATCCGCGCCCAACCATGGTGCGCGGCAATCACACCATGCTCAACGGATTCTGGGATTACGCGATCGTGTCCATTCCCGAAAGCGGCAACGGCTCGAAATGGCGCAAATCCGCGGCTGTGCTCACCCGTGACGAAGCGGTGCAGGCAGTGAAGGAAGCGGCCATCCCCGAAACGTTCGACGGCAAGATTTTGGTGCCGTTCTCCCCGGAATCCGCGCTTTCCGGCGTGCATCAGACGATTTACCCAGACAATATGATCTGGTATCGCACGGTGGTGCATCCCGTGACGCTTGGGGGAGGGGAAGCGGTTCGGCAGATCGGCGATGCGAACCGCTTGATGCTGCATTTCGAAGCGGTCGATTACGTGTGCGCCTGCTTTATCAACGGGCAGTTTGCAGGGATGCATGTCGGGGGATATTTGCCGTTTGACGTCGATATTTCGGCATTCGTCGATCCCGATGATGCTTTCGAGATTGCGTTGTGCGTGTACGATCCGAACGATTCGGGCACGCAAATGCGCGGCAAGCAGAAAATCGAGCGCGAGGGGATTTGGTACACCGCGCAAAGCGGCATTTGGCAGAGCGTGTGGATGGAGATCGTGCCGGAAGCGTACGTGCAGACGCTTACGCTGAAGGGCGCCGCCGACGGCAGATTGTTTATTCGCGCGGAAATCGGCGGAGATAAGCCGAATGCCAAACTGCATATCGTCGTAGCCGATCCCGCGGACGGCACGATCGTCGCGGACGAATTGCTGCCGGCTGGCATGCGCAAGGTGCGCACGGAAATCGCAACGCGGGCCGAACACTTGTGGTCGCCGAACGATCCGTATTTGTATGACGTGACGGCGACGCTGGAATTTGGTGCGGCGAAATCGCAGGGAAAGCAGGAAAAGCTGCAGCAAGAATCGCAGGAAATTCAAGAGAAACCCGCGAAATCGCAGGAAAAGCAAGATATTGTGCGCTCGTATTGCGCGTTCCGCACGGTTGAGATTAAGCCTGATTTGAAGGGTATCGCGCGCTTCCATCTCAATGGCAAGCCGGTGTTCCTCAAGGGTGTGCTCGACCAGGGCTATTGGCCGGACGGCCTGCTGACCGCGCCGAGTGATGAAGCGCTGGTGCATGACATAACCGCCATGAAGGAATCCGGCTTTACTATGCTGCGCAAGCATATCAAAATCGAGTCGGCGCGCTGGTACTACCATTGCGACCGCCTCGGCATGCTGGTATGGCAGGACGCGGTGTCGGGCGGCGGCGAATACAACGCGTGGGCCACCAACCGCAAGCCGACGCTCATGCGTGCCACATGGAACAAGTACCGCGATGACACGGCGAAGCATTTCGCGGCGCTCGGTGCCGACGATTCGACGTACCGCCGCGACTGGTCGCGCACTTGCGATGCCATGGTGCACATGCTTGCCGGCCACCCGTCGATCGTCACGTGGGTGCTGTTCAACGAAGGGTGGGGGCAGTTCGACGCGTGCGATGCGGCGGAACGCATTCATGCGCTTGACCCGACGCGCCCGATCGACGCCACGAGTGGCTGGTACGACCAGCGTTGCGGCGATTTTCACAGCGTGCACAACTACTTCCGTCCGCTGGAAATCTACCCGGATAAGGGGCCGTTGCGTGGGTATGTGGCCGAATATGAAAAGCGGCATAAGCGGCGTCGTCGTGCCGCGCATTACGCGGTGTTGCCGGTTGCGCAGCATGGCGTTCGTGCGTTCGTGATTTCGGAATTCGGAGGATTGGCGCAGTTGGTTGCCGATCATGCTGCGGTTTCGCGCGCGTACGGCTACGGTGAATACGATTCGATTGAGGATTGGCGCACTGCCGTCCGTTCCGTGCTTGATTCGGCGGAATCGTTGGAATCACGCGGATTGGCGGGCTACGTGTATACGCAGGTTTCCGACGTCGAAGAAGAGCTCAACGGCCTCATGACCTACGATCGCCGCCTCAACAAATTCGCGCAATGATTCGCCGAGATTGAGTGCGGTCATGGCGGTCATGGAAGCGTTCTGCTTCTTGCGTTTCGGTGGCGCGTTCGGTACGTTGGGAACGGCGGCTATTATGGCGCCATCACAGCGAGCCACGGTGGAACGGAGCGAGGAGATGTGCGTTGCGTTTGCATTGGCCGCATTAACCGAGGGGGTCTTGTGACCATGAATCATGTTCCGGAAGCGCCGCAGTCCGCAAGCGGCGATTATGCGTGGTTGGGAGCCGAGCCGGGTTCCGTAGCCGATCAGCTGTATATGTCGGCGGCCGACGAATGGAATCAGGCAATCAATTCGCGTTTTGTGAATGAATTGCTGGATGATACACTTCCAGAATCGATTTTGAAGTCTTATTTAATTCAGGATTTCAAGTTCTTTAATCAGGGCATCATGGCACATGCGATTGAACTTGCGCCGCGTCAGGAAACCAAAGATATGCTGGCGAAACAATCGCAATGGTTTGCTGACAATGAAGCAACATATTTTACCGGATTCCTTAAGGAATACGGAATTACTGACGAAGAATACAATAATTCCGAGCAGACTCCGGCAAATCGTGAATATTGCGAATATCTGACCAAGCTGGTTCAGGGAACTTGGGAAGAACTCATTACTGCGCTGTGCTGCATGGAATGGATTTATCTTGCCTGGGCCAAGCGCACCATCGACGCTGGCGTCGTTCAGCAGATTCCGGCGCACAAGGGTTGGGTTGATTTGCATGAGGGCGATTATTTCCGCGCCTGGACGGGCCGCCTGATCGCGCTCGTCAACGAGTATGCGTCGGTGGATGGCTCGGAGGCCGACGTGTTCCGCACCATCGTGCATCTCGAGCGTCGCTTCTTTGAGGATTCCTATCCGCAGCGGTGAGCGGTGAGCATGATATGAGGCAATGAGCGCCAATGCAAATTGGCGGTAACGCGGTGACGCAATAACGCAAGCAGGGGGAGATCCGCAGAATACGCGGATCCCCCCTGTAATTGTTGGGGCAACCGGCATGCCCCAACGTGTCAGATCAGCTCGATATCCACATCCAAGTGGAGCGGCTTATCGGCTGGAATGTGGTACTGCGGGTGCACCGGGCTCATCCAGGAATCGTCGCCGCCGACGCCCATTTGCGCGGCGAGCACGCGCAGGAACATGTGCTTCGGAGCGGGCAGTTCGTCCTGATGCTGGGCTTCTTCCAACATGAATGCGCTGTACGGCTGCAGGCTGAGCGCGAACGCTGATTCGCCGTGACGGCTCACACGCATGCCATGACCGGCATCATCCGTGATCTCAGCCCAACGCACATCCTCATGGTTGCCGGTTTCCTGCGGCATGAGGTACGGCGCATGATCGTCGTAAGCGTTGGTGTTCCAAATGCCCAGCTTGGCATGCTTGCGGTCGGCGTAGGTTTCGTCGGGTCCGGGGCCGTAGAAGCGCAGGTTGGAGTATTCGACCGGCAGCGTCCATTCCAAACCGAAAGCCGGAATGGTCGGGGCTTCCTGAGTTTCACCCGGATAGTCGACGCTCAAGTGCAGCTTGCCGGTGGTATCTGCCACATACGTGATGGTGACGTGCGTGCGCTGCGGAGTGGCGAGCTCGTACTCGTATACGGCTTTCAGCGTATCGTCATTGACCTGTTCGATGGTGTTGTTGACGCACTTGGCGTAACGGCCTGCGCCGACCCACTGCGCGCGGTCGTAACCGTGGCCTGCACCGCGATCGTTGTCGGTCAGCGCGCGGAACGTGGTGAGCGTGGGCCTGCGCAGCACGAATTCACGGCCGTCAAGCGTGTACGAAACAATGCCGCCCTGCGTACGCGACAGCAGAATCTCACGACCGGATCCCTGCACGCCAGCATTCCAACGGCCAACGGTCACGATGCCGTCAACAGGCTTCGTCTCGCTGGCAGCAACCGGCTTGGAGCCTGCAACCACGGTCTGGCCGAACGACAGCTCGTAGCCCTTCGACGCCCACTCTTCCGCGGCGGCAAGGCGTTGGCTCACTTCGAGCGTGAGCTCGTTGGCTTGGCCTCGGTAGGCCTCCAACGGCCATTCAATATCGAAGTGCTTGGTTTCGCCAGCCGGCACATCAAAACGCTGTTCGGCCTGCCATACCGGCTCCCCAGCCGCAAGCACGCGCGTAACGAACACATAGTCGGCGGTGGAAACGAACAGATTGTCATTCGCGATCTCAACGCCGGTTTCACCCGGCACAATGCGCACGTTGGCATACAGCTGCTTGACGTCTTGCGCCTTTGGCGACGGCGTGCGATCGGCGAACACAATACCGTCTCCGGCAAACTCGTAATCGCTCGGACGATCGCCGAAATCGCCGCCGTAGCAGAGACGTTCATCGCCATCGGGCAAGCGCACAAGAATCGCCTGATCAATGAAATCCCAAATAAATCCGCCCTGATATTGCGGATAGCGTTCCAAAGCCGTGTATTCGTCCATGTTGCCGACGGAATTGCCCATGGCGTGCATGTATTCGCAGGAAATATACGGCTTCTTCGGGTTGGACTTGAGATATTCCTCGATTTCGTCGGCGTGCGCGTACATGCGGCTTTCGATGTCGGTCACGTCGTCATACTTGCGATTGTGGGTCACGCCCTCGTAGTGCACTGGTCGGTTCGGGTCGAGTTCGTGCACGTGGACGCTCATCGCGCGGAACACGTCTCCCGCATACGATTCGTTGCCAAGCGACCAGATGACTACGGAAGCATGGTTGTAGTCGCGCTTCATCATGCTGTTCACACGGTCCACGCACGCGCCCTCCCATTCGGGCTTGCTGCCCGGAACGGCGGAATCCTCGGTGACCACGTCTCCCGGCAGGCACCAGCTGCCGTGCGTTTCAAGATTGGTTTCGTCGATCAGGTAGATGCCGTATTCGTCGCACAGGTCGTACCAGTATTCCTGGTTGGGGTAGTGCGAGGTGCGGATGGCGTTGATGTTGTGCCTCTTGCAGAACGTGATGTCGTCGATCATGTCTTGCCTGGTGATGGCGCGGCCGCGCTTCGCGTCGAATTCGTGGCGGTCGGCGCCCTTGAAGACCACGCGCTTGCCGTTGAGCTTCATGATGCCGTCTTCGATGCGGAAGCGACGGAAGCCGACGCGCTGCGTTGCGGTTTCAACGATCGCGCCATCATGGCCGATCACCACAACTTGCAGTTCGTACAGTGCCGGGCTCTCGGCGCTCCACGGCTTGACGTCCAACGAGCCGGAAACGATGCCGGTTTCGTCGGATGCGGCCAATGCGGTTTCCCACATCACATTGCCACTCAAATCCTTCAGCGTCGCCGACACGGTGGCGGCATTCTTCGCATTGCGCACCGCGAGTAGCGCGTCGAGCGAACCGGTGGCGGTTTCCGGATTCCAATCCGCTTCGACCTTCATATCTTCAATGTGCACATGCGGCTGTGCGGCGAGTTCCACGGAACGGAACAGGCCGTGCAAACGCCAGTAATCCTGATCTTCCAGCCAGGATGCGCTTGCGTATTCGTAGCAGGCGACGGCCACGACGTTTTCGCCGTCGTGCAGCGCTTCGGTGATATCGAATTCGTTCGGGGTGTAGCCGTCTTCGCCGTAGCCGACGAATACGCCGTTGACCCACACGTAGATCGCGGTGGCCATGCCGTGGAACGTGATGCTGACGGTGCCGCCATTTTGACGGGCCGCATCAAGACGCTCGGCGACGGTGAACGTGCGGCGATACAGTGCCACATGGTTGGTTTCGGGAACGTTCGGCTCCTGCGGATTCTCATGGCCGTCCCACGGGTACTGAATATTCACGTACTTGTGGTTCATGTATCCCGCGTTCTGCAGGTGGGAGGGCACGTCGATGCGGCCGAAAGCGGAATCGTCGAAATCCTCGGCTGCGAACGGCTCTTCCTCAAGATCGATGTCGGAGGCCTGCACCATTTCCACGCGCCATTCGCCGTCGAGGCTTTGCTTCAAATCGCTCGGCTCGCCGATCGCGGGAATGTGAGAAAAGGTCACGTGATTGGAATGTGCCGGCGTGCGATTCACTGCGAACACCGTGGGGTCGGTGAGCCACGCGGCGGATGCGGTGGTGATCTTATCTGCCATGATTTCCTCGTTTCCGAAACATAACTTCGTTGTTGATGTAGGTTTAGTTGGTGTGTACTTTTGTGTACTCAGAGTAATAAACTCTTTTACTAGCATGGTAAACGTTGTTTACTTAAATTGCAAATCTGCGTGTTGCGTTATTTGCAACTGAATTTACTTATATGGCAATAGGTGACGGCAAATGGCGGTAGTAATCATGATTGCAGATGTCGGTATTTGATAATCGTAAGAACTGCGATTGCGACACGCTGTTTGGGGGCTTTGTTTACTAAGGAATTTGACTTTTGATAGTAAACAACGTATACTCAATTTTCGAGGTCAACGGGTGATCTCATCAAAATCTTCTAAGGAGAAGAGATAATGAGCAATACGACCACTACTGCGAACGGCACGGCTCGTTGCGGAAAGCTCGGCCAGCGCGTAGCGTACGCGTGCGGCAACCTTGGCCAGTCCGCGTTCTATAACGCACTGAGCACCTACTTCGTCGTCTATGTGACGAGCTCCTTGTTCGCTGGTGTCGATAAAGGCGTCGCCACCAAGCTGATCGGCATCATCACCGGCCTGGTCGTGGTGATCCGTATCGCGGAGATCTTCATCGACCCGCTGCTGGGCAACATCATCGACAACACCACCACCAAGTGGGGCCGTTTCCGCCCATGGCAGTTCCTCGCCGGCGCGATTTCGTCCGTGCTGATCGTGCTAGTGTACACCGGCCTGTTCGGCTTGGTGAACGTGAACACCACGTGGTTCATCGTACTGTTCGTCATCACCTTCATCGTGCTCGACGTGTTCTACTCCCTGCGTGACATCTCCTACTGGGGTATGATCCCTGCATTGAGCTCCGACTCCCACGAGCGCTCCACCTACACCGCACTCGGCTCCTTCACCGGCTCCATCGGCTACAACGGCATCACCGTCGTGGTCATCCCGATCGTCACCTACTTCAGCTGGGTGTTCACCGGTGAGCACGCCGAAAGCCAGTCCGGCTGGACCTGCTTCGGTATTATCGTCGGCCTGCTCGGCCTCTTGACCGCATGGACCGTTGCCTTCGGCACCAAGGAGAACGAGAGCGCCCTGCGCTCCAAGGCCCAGAAGAACGGCAACCCGATCGAAGCCTTCAAGGCCATCTTCCAGAACGACCAGCTGCTGTGGGTTGCCTTGAGCTACCTGCTGTACGCCATCGCCAACGTGGCCACCACCGGCGTGCTGATCTTCCTGTTCAAGTTCATCCTCGACAACCAGGCCGCATACTCCCTCACCGGCGTGATCGCACTGGTCGCAGGCTTGGTTATGGCTCCGCTGTACCCGATCCTGAACAAGCGCATTCCGCGCCGTTACCTGTACATCGGTGGCATGATCTCCATGATCGCCGGCTATGTGATGCTCGGCATCTTCTCCGACAACATCATCATGGTGTTCGTGGCTCTGGTGCTTTTCTACGTGCCGGGTACCCTCATTCAGATGACCGCCATCCTGTCGCTGACCGACTCCATCGAATACGGCCAGCTCAAGAACGGCAAGCGCAACGAGGCCGTCACCCTGTCCGTCCGCCCGATGCTCGACAAGATCGGTGGCGCCATGTCCAACGGCATCGTCGGCATCATCGCCGTGGCCGCTGGCATGACCGGCAATGCGACCGCAGCCGACATGACCGCATCCAACATCCACATCTTCAAGATCTGCGCCTTCTACATTCCGCTCGTGCTCATCATCCTGAGCCTGATCGTGTTTCTGTTCAAGGTGAAGATCACTGAGAAGATGCACGATGAGATCGTCAAGGAGCTCGAAGTGAAGCTCGCCAACGGTGAGATCGAAGCCGACGACGCTCAGACCGTGGAAGCCGTCGAGGCGGTTGCCGTGGCTGAAACCGCTGGAACTGCTGGAACCGCGACTCCGGCGGGCCAGCCTGAATCCCGATAACTGAACTTCCCCTTCCTTTCCGACAACCAGGGCCGCCTGAAGCACTCCATCCGCTGCAGGCGGCCTTTCATTCTTTTCGTCTCCATGCCTCTCATCCCGTCCGGGTTCCTCCACTCACTGGAACAATCTGGACGATAAAAGGCCTGTCAGCGGGAGGATTCCTCCGCCCGCTGGAGGTTTTTGGACAGTACGGGGGTATTTTGCGGTCCGGATTCTTCCAGCGACTGGAGGGATATGGATGCTTGGAGAGTTGCAGACGGGGCGATTCTTCCGGTGGCTGGAGGTTTTTGGACGTTAACAGGTCTGTTAGCGGGTATCTTCCTCCACCGACTGGAGGTTTTGGGTCGCTAAGGCGTCCGGAGCTATGCTTCGCCGATGAGGGAGCCGCGTTCGTGGATCGTCGGCACCAGTGTGCGGATCACGATGGTGGCCTGCCCGCGCAGGGTGAGATCCTCGCCTTGCCTGCAACGGTGAATTTGCGGCGCCTCCTGATAATCCGTGGTCACGGTGCGGCTGATTTCGTTTTCCATCGCGTCGATGAATTGAGTATTGACGATTTCCGGCGCACCATATACCGAAATGTCGCGCAGATCCAACAATCCTGCCGGTATGGCCATGACGCGCCCGAGCAACGCGCCCGCTTCGGTGAGAATATGCGTACGTGCGGCAGGATCCTGCGAGATGCGTTGCTGCAACCTGTCGCCGGAAACGAATGATTCGAGACATCCCTGTTTGCCGCATTCGCAGATTGGCCCGTTCGGATCGACCACCACGTGTGCGATTTCTCCGGCAGTGAAGGAACTTCCTTCGATGATGACGTCGTTGAGGCATAATGCCGCGCCGACGCCCCGCCCGATGGAGATGAGCATGGAATTGGGAGAGCAGTCGCCGAAGAATCGTTCCGCCACAAGTGCCGCATTGGTGTCGTTGCCTACGATCACGGGCACTCCGGTGGCGTTTTCCGCTTCGGTTTTCAGCGGCAGTTCGCTCCACCCCAAGTGCACGGATTTGCGCACCACGCCGTTGGGTTCCACAATGCCGGTCACCGCGATGCCGATGCCAAGGATCGGCAGTGGCGTTGAGCTGATGAGCTGCCTGCAGAGGTCGATCACGTCATCGACGCTGCAGCCATGGTCGACGGGAAGCTCGGTGCGGTCCACGATTCTGCCGGAAAGATCCGCCAGCGCTCCTTTGACGAGCATCGGATTCGACAGGTCGACGGAGACGATTCGCCAGAAATCGGTGTCGATGGCGAGCACTTGCGAACGTTTACCGCGCCCTTCGCGATTGTCGGGGCCGAGTTCGCGCAGAATGCGATTGTCGACCATTTCGCCGGTCACTTCGCTGGTGGTGAAGCGCGAAAGTCCGATGAGTTTGCCGATATTGGCTCGCGACATTTGCGTTGCGGGGAAAAGCTGCTCGAATGCGGCGGTGATATTGCTGATTCGAATATCGGAAGGTGATGCCTTTGCTTGGGTGCCGCTCACGATGTCCTCGCTTTCTTGTGTGGAGCCGATACATATTGTAGTGTGTGGCGCTACAAGTGCGTTCTGTAAATTTTACTCATAACGAGATTGCACCTCCAGCCATATGAATCTGAATTACTTCAGCTTTGCAGCCGGAATATGTCTCGCAATAGAGAACAACTATCGTGATTTGTGAGGAAGATCCGCCAGATTATACGCATATGCGTATGGCCCATACTTGTAGTATGGGCCATACCTTTCGTTCCGTGATCGTTGTACAGAAATTGCTTATTCCTTGACCGCGCCTGCGGAGAGGCCGGACTGCCAGTACTTCTGCAGGCACAGGAACGCGATGACCAGCGGGATGATCGTGATCAACGAGCCCGTGATCACCAGGTTCTGGATCGCCTGGCCGCCAGCGGTGCTCGCCTGGTCCTTCCACTGGTTCAGGCCGATTGTCAGCGGATACCAGTTCGAGTTTTTCAGCATGATCAACGGCAGGAAGTAGTTGTTCCACGTCGCCACGATCGTGAACAGGGCCGTCGTAACGATGCCCGGAGCCAACAGCGGCAGGGACACCTGGAAGAACGTTCGGAACTCCGAAGCTCCATCAACTCGTGCGGCTTCAAGCAATTCCGTCGGAACCGCCTGCTCGGAGAAGATCCACATCAGATACAAACCAAACGGGCTGATCAACGATGGAATGATCATGGCCCACGGCGTGTTCGTCAGGCTGAGCTTGGCGAACAGCAGGAACTGCGGGACCGCCAACGCGATGCCCGGCACGCTGATCGCGCCGATGATGACCGCGAACACGGCCTTGCGGCCCGGGAAACGGAACTTCGCCAGCGCGTAGCCGCCCATGATGGCCAGCAGTGTCGCGCCGCCGGCACCCACGACCACGTACAGGAGCGTGTTGAGCAGCCAGCGTCCGAAGATGCCGTCCTGGTAAGTGAACACGGTCTTGATGTTGTCCCACAGGGCGAACGTGTGGCCGAAGCCCAGGCCGAACGTCGAAGTGAAGTCGGCCTGCGTCTTCGTGGCGTTGACCAGCAGGTAGACGAACGGGAACAGGCAGTACACCGCGAAGATCGCGCATACCAAGGTCAGCAGCTTGCTGCGCCTCGGGTTCGACACGTTCGCGAAACCTGATTTCGCGGCGCGTTTGCGCTCCGCCTTCTCATCCATTTCCACGCGCTTTAAGCGTGCCCTCTCGGCCTTCTTTGCGGCTCGTTCCTGCTCTTTAAGCTCTTGGGGAGTCATATACCCCGTCGACATCGCAGTATCGCTCATGATTGTTATGCTCCTTGAAAAATCCGTGTCCTATGCAGATGACGTACGCCCCAAGGCGTTACTTCATCTGCTCCTTCATGCTGTTGAGCTGCACCGCGTACGCGATCGC
>OHAG01001879.1_pt1 | contig 12612 bp, 18 predicted proteins | sample 1577081 | NCBI WGS metagenome assembly OHAG01 (sample SAMEA3541513, study PRJEB24748) | human gut metagenome | biome: human gut; feature: human-associated habitat; material: faeces | place: China | collected 2012
CAGTATGTCGCATCTTAAAAATCGGTTTTTTGCGGATAATACTTTTTGGTCGAAAATGACAAAAAACCATTGATTCATTTGGTTAGATAAGAGTACAAAAGAAAAAAGCTGGCACAATTCATCTCACGACTAAAGTCACGAGCATTCTTGTGCCATGCTGGTAAAATACCATTCCCGCACTCATATATCTGCGAAAGACACGGAAACAGGAGCAAGGCACAATCTATTTTTTGCGCGTATTACCGGATCACGGTTAGCATACTGATAACGGATCATAAAATAAGAAATTGAGGAGGAAAAAGAATGAACACAACAGCAGTTACACTGAAAGCGATGCAGAAGATCCCGGAGGAAGAATTCGGAAACATCGCCCGCATGCAATACGGGATCTCAAAAGGCATTGAGGAAAAGAAGGCATATGTCGTGAGCCATGCCAGTGAGGAGATCGGTGAAGATGTGTCAGCCGGGGTCTTTGAGCATACGTACCGTGCGATGCATGATTACGGTATGGATGTTCAAGATTCCGAAAGATGGGCGTGGCTGAATACATTGTTTGGATACGATATCGGCGCAGAACGAGCATTGGATGTGATCAAATGGTACAACGACAATGGTATGGATGTGCTTGGCCTGACTGCAGATGACAGGGAAAGTGTTCGTAATGTGGCGGAACTGGAACTTGGATTTCATTTTAATTTTGCCGCATTTGCAAAAGAAACCCCGGATGCGATCAGCTATCGCTGGCCGGAGCACATCTGACCAATAAGCACTCAAAGAAAACACGCAAACATAGCCGAATGGTATTTTACCGGGCTGTGGGAACGACGGAGGAAAAACGATGGGAAAAGAAGACAGAACCAATGGAACAAAAAGCACTCTGGAGGCAGAAAAAAGCGTTTTTGAGCAAAAATGCTATGAAGCTTATAAGCTTCGATGGATGCTCGCTCACGGAGAGACGCTGAAAGAATTGCTCCATACGATCGGCGACATTGCAGCGGAATCTACAGAAGAACATGCTATGGTTGCTGCAACGAGCGAAAGCAGCGCAAAAGCACTTCTGAGTGAAGCCCATAACACTTTCATTATGGAGACTGGATTCGATGGTAGTCTGTGGGTCTGCCTGGAGGAATTTTTGCAGACAGAGTTCCAGGATCCTGGCTACATGATGGGTCTGATCGATCTGATGGACGATCACGAAGAAATGTGGAAGTTTTACCGCGAGCATTATATTCCGGAAAAGCAGGAGTATTATGTGACGATGAAAGTCGAAGGCAGGTTTATCACGAAAGTCCTTGCGGAAACGATCAAGGAAGCTAAGGAGCTGGCCGTCAGCGAGTACGAGAACGCAGATTTCGGGAAACTGGAAGATATTGACGGCGACTGTATTATCGTGGAAGATGCTGATGGAGATTATGTGTGGGAAACCGGAGACCCGGATCCAGAGGAATAGATTGGGTGCTTGCGCATCCGGAACAATATGCGCTGATCAAAATTGTATATGATCAAAATGGAGGAACGAATATGTCTGAGAAAGAGAAAAAGGAACTGGATGAAATCATTGCGCGTTGCCATATCACGAAGGACGATCTGTATATGGAAGCCGAATGCGTGGAAGAATACGGTGAGTGGATGCATATGTCTCTTATGGGATATAGTGCGGACAGTCTCCGCGAAGCGGCAGAGCGAATGACGAAATGATGTTATCACAAAGAGGACTGCAATTTTCGCAGCCCTCTTTTTTTCGCCTTACTGTTTGGCGTTGGGGATGTTACCCGGGAACAGTCTCTTATCTTTCTGCATAAAAAACGAGGCTCCCTATAGCGGGAACCTCGATAAAAATTAGCAGTATGCAGAGTAGTTAAATCTTCCGATGTGTGCATCCCAGTCAAAATCTTCTGGCAGGTACTGCCCCATCTTACGCCGGAACTCATCCACAAAATCTTCGTACGAATCATACGGTCTCCTCACGAAACTCATAGGACCGTCCAGATCGCGGTCGCAGAAAACCATGTAACTGGTTTCTGAACGAAGGTCGATCCAGTTTACAAATTCCGGATTCTCGCTTTTCTCTTCGCCCACTATGACATATGGTACATTAAACTTACCGTTGACGCGGTATGGCATAAAGCGCATACCATCATAAATATCATCGGCCGGGATTCTTACGATGCCGAACCTCTTCTCTGATTCAGAATCCATAGCAATCTCCGTTCCTGCTAAGTTAGAAGGAACGTATCCGCAATCCTGATAAGCCTCAGCGGTTAGCTCAAATGCTTCATCCGGGTCATAGGTGGCTGCCGAATTAAATTCCTCATGGGAGTATTCCATTGCCATTTCCAGTTCTTTCGGGTTTAAGGCCAGGTACCGTTTAAGGAAACTCATAAATTCCTCCTCGTTTAGTCTTAAACCACTTCCATAATATCCTGCATTCCATTCGCTCATATCTTTTCTCCTTTTTTCTGGTATAATATTGTTTTCTTACGCATGACATATAATGAAATCATCCGGATAAATAGCGTCGATCATGATTGCCTGAAACTCAGCATATCGGAATGCCTGTCCTGGCATATATGGAGAATATCGACTGTCTGCATGAATTCCATATACGCGGCTTCCTACTTTAGGCTGTTCCAAGAACCACAATATCGTTGATCCAGTAGTTCCAAACTTTCCATGATATTCGTACAATGTGTGCATTTTTGGCACAGAATCCTGTCCAGGCCATGTGCACAATCGTCTTATTTTCTTCATCGGAACCTCCAAAATGTCCGTGTTATGATAGGTGTTTTTGCGTCTGTCATGCCCCGCCAGGCTGGCTCTATGTCAGCTGAACGGTTATAGCGGTCACTTTCTTATGACGCAAAGCTTTCTTATTTTTCCCAAACGAAATTCCCCTTGGCATCTTCGATGATGATGCATTCACTCCCAACCACTTCGAGCGGATCGAGGTTCACATCCGCGAATCTTGATTCTGCCAGCCCCTTCGCCTCATCTACTGATGTTGCCACAACCTGGGTGACATATCGGCCGTCGACTTTGATCGTTACCCAATACGTGGCCAGGACTGGCTGTCTGGTAGGTTTGATATAGTGATTGGTGTAGAATTTCCGTAAGGAATCTGACGTCCCCATCATGTTGAACAGGGAAGCCATATAACGCTGATCCAGAAATTCATTTTTTAAGAATGCGTCCCTGCTCTCCAATAAATTTCCGCCAGAGCCGGATAAGACCTGGTTTTTCGCTGTGGCGATCAGTTTTTCCTGATCTGTTTCAGCAGTTGCCGTGTCGGATGCAAGCTTTTCCGTTTCCCTTGCGTCCAGATCAGATACTGTCTCAAGCAGTTTTAACTGCGATATTCTGCGCGACATACTCCACCAAAACTTGTATACTTCGTAGCATTGATCTTCGAAGGTCCTTTTTCGTTTTTCTAAAGTTGCAGAAGCTTTCTTCTGATTACCCATGGTTTAACTCCTTTTCTTGTGATTCAGTTTTTGCGTCTAACAGTCTCAAAAATTCATCCTTCAGGTTAAACATGACTTTTGCATATCCGTACTTTCGCATTAATCTAGCAAATGTACTGGAATCGTGCAGACGGAATAAATCTGCAAGTCTTGTTACGTTATCCGAGAAAGGACGGCGCTTAAATTGGGCTCCAAGAAGCCTTAAAGGCCCGGTTTTTGTCTGGTAAAATTGCGGCTCCAGGACCTGATAATCCACGCGGTGTACATGCGTTGGCACGGTACGGACCCATGATTCGCCATAACATCGCGCATCAGGTACATACTGGATGATTGCTTCTGTATTCCATATTTCCTGTGCCTGCATGTAATAAGCATGAATGATAGCTGGTAGCCCCAACTGCTGCATGGCCTGTATCGTCTCCGGTCCGGACGGCATCGCATTGACACAGTCTAAAATCCGGTTTGAAACGCAGATTCTTGGGATCGTGTCGTCCTCTCCTTCTATCCTGCTTTTCGGGACGCGCGGTTTAAAAGTATCCACGACGTCAAATGATACATGGATGTATTTTGGCTGCGCCATGGCCATACCTCCTCAATTTTTCTCAAATGAATGACAGATCGTCTTTGGCGTTTCTGTTGCCCATCTGGAAAAATCAAGCTGGAGTTTCTGGTTTTTGGCAGCAGTCATTACCAGTTTTTTATGCTTTGCTCCCAGTTCCAGAACGGAAATCTCATGATTCAGTTCCCAGCATTCACGATTTAACAGCAAGGCATCTTTCCAGGGCAGCTGATATCCCATCAGGGTGTTCAGCCATGCGATCTCGTTCAGGTCATATACGGACATCCCATATTCTTTGCCGCTTCCAAGCAGACCGTCATGAAAATAATGGATACACGCTTCATCCAGTCCCTCATCTGGGAACATGTACGAATTTGGATACGCTGCCTGCAGTTCTTTTAATTGTTTTTTGAGTTCTCGTTTCATTCTTGGTACCTCCATTTCTTTAATTGAATGTTTACGCTATCAGTATGGCGATATTGTGGCTGAAATTTGATGCAAATAAAAAGCAGAGCCGAAGCTCTGCTTAAGATGATGGTTGCTGCTGTTGTGTATACGGTTGTGCATATCAAGACCGGAAAGACTGGTTGCAAGCCTTGTCCTTTCTCATTTTATGATCCGGACGACAGCAGGTGTTTCAGCCTTTTCCTTCCCGATGCGGCAATTGACCTCAATCGGTGCCAGCCACAAAACTTTCGTTTCTTTGCGTCCCGGCCCGATCCGGTAAATATGCCAATGGGCTTTCCGGATGTGCGGGCGCGGGGACTTTCCGGTACCATGAGGCTGGTTCGTATCTGACGTTTCTGTCAATCTGCGCCGTACCTCCGTTGCGTAGCGGACCCCGATGTCCCATTTCCTGACTGCTGATGTCTTCAGCTTTTCGGATGGACGATAAAACGTTTTCTGTACTTCGTTTTCCGTGATATCCGGCTTCTCGGATGAGATATATGCCGCCAGCAGTAACGCTGTCCTTAATGCCTGCTTGATTTCCGGCATGCCGGCATTCGCTTCGATCAGGTCATTTAGGGTCTGGCTGTCATCTGCGTCATCGACAGCGAAAGAAACACCTCCAAATAGCAATTCCTTTGTTTCCGGTACGCCGGTTAAAACGACGAATCCTGCAAATCCGGCTTCTTCGCCCTCAAAGGGTACCTTTCCGTATGTCAGAAAAATCCCTTCGATGAACGCATGTGCCGTATCGGAAATGCCGTCTCCGGTCGAAGTCATGCGGAGATCGGAAAGGTCAAAATATACCGTCCGAAACGGCATCTTGATCTTTCCGGCCGGGAAGGATAAGTCATCCATTCCGAGCAGGTCTTTCGCCAGTTCCGGCGTGATCTTGTAAGCCTGTTTGTATTTCGTCCAGTCCGCAGCTACAAAAGCGGTCCTGGAAAAATGCAGGCGTTGTGAGCCTTTGACCCCGTACCGGCTGATGTCCGCCAGTTCGGCATAATGCTTATCGCAGTTAGCGACATCCGCAAAATACGGTGCGTCCGGATCCTCAATCATGTTTTTTATGAATCGGATCGGGAGGTACTCCTCATTTGCGTTTTTCCGTTTCATATTTTTCTCCTTTTCTTTCTCTGTGGTTCAGATTTTATTTTTCCCAAAAGGCATTCCCCTGCTTGCGGATTCTGCGCCCGCATTTCGGGCAGAACCGGATGGCGTCATCAAACTGATCCATTCCGAAGTCATATCCGCAGCAGACCGTAATTCCGTCTTCCAGGTCCGTTTCTGAATCTTCGCTGACCGGACGCACGCCGCCCCAGGTTTCTTCGTCCGCAGCCTGATCAAACGTCTTTATGCGGATCACGCTCCAGGTAGCGTCTTTTGATTGATGTGTCAGGTCTGCGTCGCAGCGGTATGTGTCCAGGACTGTGTCATAATGTTCTTCGTCAGACACATCGCCATCCAGGATGTACTCACGGACCAGATGTGTGGCTTTCAGGCCCATGATAAACGGTTTTCCGTCCTGCTTCTTAACAACATACGCCGGCTCATCGTTCCAGCCGCGGTTTTTCACATCCTGCGTCCACACAGCAACCAGGTCGCCGACATGCAGGCTGTTGCCATCACTATCGTAAAGACCAGTCGGATCTCCGCAGGTTCCCATAAATACATTTCCGCTTTTTAGTATTCGTTTCATGTTTTTCTCCTGTATTTTTTTGAAATTGGCCGATGGTTCTGTTGTATTTTAGAATCAGCCGGTCCATCCTCCCGTGTCTACCCGCAGCCGTCTTGGGAATGTTTCCTTTATCCAGTTGTAAAGCCAGACGGTTTCTTTGGTTTTAAGGGCATGCCGCCCAAGCAACTGCCACAATCGCATCGGATGGTCCGTGGTGATGAACCACGGCTCGTATCTGTCACACAAAGTACATCCGCCATCGCCCATGATCTTTAAGTGAGTCCTCAGATCTTTCGCACTGACCAGATGAAAGTTCAGGTGCGGCAGGACGTACTGCATCGTTCTGCATACATCCTGGCAGTAATCGAAACAATCCATGGCCCATCCCTTATTCTCTGTGTTGTCATCATCATAAAAGGTGATGTAGCGCGCGAACAGGATGCTGATTTGTGATATGGTATCCACAAAAGACAAGCATAACTCCCGATGTTTAGCATCCGTCAGATACGCCTGTGTGGTTGAGCGCGTGATCCACTTTGGATCAATCGGCTTGTCGTATACCCATTCAGCGTATTGGCCATATCCAAACCGTTCCATACGCTCCGTCTCCAATCCGGATGCATCGATCCGCAGGATAGTTGCCTGCCCCAGGATCTGCTTCCAGTATGGGAGACTCGATTTTTCCGTCAGATAAATCCTTGCGTCTTCCTCCCCGGCAAGCCGGCTCCGCTGGCCTATCATAGGGGAAATCCCGTTTTTTAGGATTTCTGTCGCTGCAGCCTGATCGGTCACATGATATAAATATTTGCATGTACAGCTGTCCATAATATTCCTCCCGATGTCCGTATCCTGCATGGTTCTTATCTTCGGCCATTTCGAAGACGGTCCAGGAGATAACTGTCGATCCAGCGGTCCTCGACCGGGGCCTTGACACTGGTTTCTGCGTCATTATCCACTTTCCAGCCGTTTTCTACCATCTCGGCCGCCCGGATATAAGCTGCATCCTGTGTTGCCGCTTCTGTTTCCGGGATCCAAACCTTCGAGTAAGCTTCCTGTTTGATGCACACCAGATGGCCCGGTTCATTATGCGCAATATCTTCCGCGCGCTTGATGGCCTTGGAAAGAACGATTATGTTGGAATTGATGGCAATGCTGTGCTCGGATATCGTGTAACGGTCGGCGTATCCCATCTCATCCAGAACACCGGGTAATGCTTCTCTTCCTTTTTCTGACATATCGGTCAAATAATATCGCTGCATTCTCATACCGTCGCACCTGCCTTTCTGTTGTGTCTGGTAGCACATTTCCAGATGAACTGTGCGGCCTTGTGCGTGTTACGTTCTGTCAATTTCTTCATTTTCACTTTCCTCCATTTCTTGTGTGATGTAATGGTTACGGTATCAGTATGGGAAAGTCAGACTGCTTTTTTGGCATAAAAAAACCTCCTCACGATGAGAAGGCTTTGGGTTCCGGTTTGCGATTATTTTCTTGTTGGTGCACCATGCATCACAGCACGGTATACTTCTGCGCGGCTTAATGGACGGCTGCATTCCGGATATAACTGATTCCGCAGCTCCATGATCTGCATATCGAGCATGCGATCGCGCTGCCGGTCCAGCAGAAACAGCTCCAGCATAGGCGTCTGCGATTCTTCTACCATTGTTACATTGATACGGGCATATTCATATGCAATCTCTAAGTCGCGGACCGTAATTTTTTCTTTGCGGTGGATGTCTTTGTAGACCAGGTAATTGATCCGGTCTTTTACATCTGCCGTGAGCTCGTGTAATACAGTATTCGCATCCACAAAAATCACCCCCTCTTTTCGCTTCAGTATGGCGCATCTGTCCGTTTTCCCTGGTGTGCCACAGCCTCAGGGAATAGGAACGCATGCTCCCGCTTCAGTGCTGTCAGTATGGGGATTGCAGAGCCGCAAAAACAAAAGGAAAAAAGCAGCCTCCGCTGTTTTGGATGGCGCCTGGCCGAAACCGATGCGTGCTTCTGATGAATAACTCGGCAAGTAGTTTCTTGCTTATTTTGCGGATAATATTTTTTGGTAAAAACGAAAAAATGGCATACAAAAAGACCTGCACGGTTGTGCAGGTCCTGTCTGTTAGAAAATTCTCGTGATCTGATGGTAGATTACGGCATCCTGTGCGGTGATCTGATGGTCCATGTGATGATGACCAAAAAACCATCTGTGATAATCCGTTCTCTGTTTGATCTTCTCAAAGTATTTGGTTAGCGGGTCCGACGCTAACGCTCCGCCGCCTAAGATAGCCAGGCTGGACGCCGGCCCGTCATGAGAAATGATAAAATCCGCTTTCCAGTGATTGGCTTTCAAGGTCTCATATCCATGCAGCATCTCGGTCTCAGATGGCATCTCGGCTCTCCACCAGTCGACGCCTTCGATTCTCGTACTGCATCTGGTCGTCCGCAGTATTTTCCGCTTTTCATAAATCAGAGGGTCATCAGGCTGCAGGATGCCGGCCGTATAGTCGCGTCTTAATTCTTCGGCGCTGGCCAGTCCGTTGATGTCGTGGGATCTGGCGCCGCCAAATGCAAACACATCCACACCGTCAATCCGGTACATCTCGCCCCGCATCAGGTGGATGACATGTTCGCGTAACTTATGGACGCGTCCGCCCTGCCATTCTTCTTTCGGCATGGCATTTAGCCGGTCGAAGTTCTCGTGGTTTCCATCCACGAATAACGTGGTAAAGTTCTTATCCTCCAGCCAGTTAAGCCACCAGGTTTCTGTTTTGCTTTCCTTGTCTTCTGCGAATGCCAATCCGAAGTCGCCGCAGATGATCACGTAATCCTCGCGACATAATTCTTTTTGTTCTGGGAAGTTTTCCGTATTCAGCCGCTTGGGCTCCCCGTGGGTATCTCCTGTTACAAAGATCATCGAAGTACTCCTTTCTCTCTTATCTCCCGTCTGGGAATCTGTTGCGAAAATCCTCATCGATAGCTGCCAGATCGTTAGCATCATCTGTATCACCATATTGGATGGAATACAATGCATCTTCTACAACTTTTGACAGCGCTTCCTTTGTGAACATAATGCCGTCTTCAAGGCGGCTTTTGATATCATCTCGAATAATGGCTTCTAAGCTCTCGCTGCCAAAGTGTTTAGCATCAAACTCGTCATAATTGCACATTTTTTTGAAGGCGTCAAGGTAATCGTCTACCATTATCATTGTCATGATTCATATTCTCCTTTTTTGGTCCGTATTTTGCTTTCCGCTAATCGCTTGTTGCGATGATCTGGTTTTGCATCCTATCATTTCTCGCTCGTATGGTGTGATAGGATTCGAACCAGTTCCGGAAGGTCCGTTTTCGGAATCGTGGAACTGTATGCGAACTGCAGTCTGGCAGCAATCCGTTCCGGTTCCGGGACTTTGGTGCCGGCATCCGCCTCGAAATGGGACATTCCGTCTCCGGTCCCGGATTCATTCGCGATCACATTGGCGATGTACATACCATCACAAAGGCCGCGGATTGCCCAGGTTTTTAAGATCTCTTCCACCATCTCCTTTAATGCAGCCGGTACCTCATGTCCGTCAAACGGATCGAAGGAACTGGCTGCGGCAAGACAGGTACCGAGATCCTCAAACTTTTGCAGTTTTCCATCGGAATCTTTGCTGTAATATTCATACCGGTGGGCCGGACGGTCATATAACTGCATCGCGTCATAATGATCGACGGTCTTTCTTACTGTATCAAGCGCTTTCTCGCGGGTTTCGCACGTTACGCTATGCGGATCCATCTTTTCGTTCCGGATACCGCGTACCTCATAACCGGTCCAGTCGAAATCATCCAGGTTGTTGTTTACAAAATCACGGACCATATATACGATGTCAGCCAGAAGTCTTCCCATTTTTCGCATGGCATCCAAATCCGTCTGCAGTGTCTTGAAGGTGCCAAGGCGAATGATGCGGTTTTCAGACTGAAATACAGCGCCGATATCCAGATAAATCCCTTCGTTTTCCCCGAAGCGCAGGGAACTCCATACGTCCCAGTCATATCCGGTGATTGGGATTCGTCCGGGCGCCGGCTTAGCGTAGTCCAGGATTCCTTCCGGCAACGTGACCATATTACAGATCCGATGGAATAGCTCGTTGTTTGTGTAAGGTGTCTCTCTCATTTTTTCTTTCTCCTTTTCTTTTGATTTATCCATACATGCTCAGTATGGATATCGGAAACATCTTTGGCAGCGCAAAAACGGCCTCCTATGCAGGAAGCCGTTTGGTTTTGTTAGTTATCGCTTTTTAAGATGATCTGGTTCTTCTCACAGAACTGTTCCAATTCGGTCTGGCAGGCTACGCCGAAATTCCGGACCAGACACAGCTCCGACCAGCTTTTCGCCCTTAATTCACTGATGGTTAAAATTCCGGCCCGTCTTAAGCAGTTGTAAAGTCGGGTACTGAAGTTACAGCTTTCGATCGGAATTTCATCAGGTTCCGCCTTAACTTCTACCGGTTTCACCTGCTCTGTTATGATTTCGCCTTGTAAGATACGGCATAACCGGATGATACGCAACTTCCGGATCCCGCGGTTCATGACTTCCCTTACCCTGGATGGGGACAGACCCCGTGTTTCACCGATCTCACGGTAAGTCTTTCCGTCACGGAAGTACGACAGGATAAAATCCTGGTTTCTTTGGTCGAGTTTTGCGAGTGCCGCATCCAGTTCCTTTTTCATAAACTCGGTAGGTTCCTTTGGGTTTTCGGTGTCCAGGATCTCGCCGATCAGGTTCCTTGGGTAATCCAGATGTTTCAATGCCCGTCTTTTTCCGCTGCTTTCGTATACAAAATCAGAGGGTTTGTAATATTCCAGCTGCAGACAGTAGGTGCAGTCTCCAGCATCGATGTCCATGGCACCGTGTTTACGTATGTCATAGATTGCTTTCCATACCGAATCTGTTCCGGCGCTTACGGAAGCTACCAGAGCTGGCGTCACTTCTGTACTGGCTGTACGCTTCACGCATTGAAGCGAAAAGGTTAAGATAGCACCGTTTGGGAACGTGTGCGTCAAAAGCGTCTTCTTATAATCCGGGTTCTTTTCTGGGGCAGGGTCCGCCAAAAACTGCGTGATACTGGCGGTCATATCCTTCTGGAAACGGATTGTCTTGTAAAAGATATGCGCTTCTTTCCAGTATTTTTCCATCTGCCCCGCTGTTGCATCCGCCTGTTTGAGCTGTTCGCGGACCTGCTTCAGGTGCTCGCAGCGTGATTCATATTCTGTCCGTTCCGGCAATGTAAGAATCCGTTGTTTCATCTGTCTCCTGCAGTATTCCAGAACGTGGTTTGTTAACTGTCTCATGGCAAAATTGCGCGTTCCTGCCGGTTCGAATAAATACGGCAGGTAAAAGGCGACGGACCCGGTGATCTTATCGCGGTACTGCTCATTTAAGAGCTTGACCGCTGCAGGGATCCGGCTTTCTTCCGGCATCGTGTAGGCATTCATGAGCAGCTTGCAGACAGTTTCCGCTTCTTTTTTTGGCTCCAGTGCGCATACATAACAAAAGATGGCTGCGGCCTGTAAAAGTTCCTTACGGATTCCGTCCGGCGCATAGGGGCTGCAGCGTTTTACCGCTTCCTCTACCCAGGCGCTTCGGGTCTTTCTGGTTTCTTCCATAAACTGCGTTTTCCCCATATTCTGCATCTTTCTCATTATTTCTTCCATATCATCCTCCCGCAGCCGCTCATGTGGCTGCACTCCTTTCTCTTTCTGTTTTCTGATGTATCTGCTACGGCTGTGTGTGGTCTGTCATGAAGACCTCAGCAAGTGCAAAGATCGTGCGCCCGGTTTCCTCCGCGGACCTTCGGTCTGTGCAAATCGCTACATCCGGATGCAGGTCCTGAAAGATCGCATCGTCCCGGCGGATCCGTTCCTGAATCTTATCATCCGTGCTTCCGCCACGCTTTTTCATACGTTCCTGTAACACTGCTTTGGAAGCAGTCAGTGCAACAGTGAAAAACGGACGGTCCTGATAGGCTTTCCGGATCATCTCATAACCATCCGGTGTCACCACGTAAAGATCCGCCTGGTCAAGCTGTTCCCGTTTCGCACAGTAGCGGTATCCGCAGTATTCCGTATAGGCAAAGCGGTCACATTCCGGGATCTGGTCAAATTCTGCCTCTGTGATAAAATGATGTCCGGTCTCATCCTCAGACCTGCGCGGTCTTGTAGTATAAGATTCGATCTGTGTCCAGCCGTATGCGTCACGCATGGCATTTGCCACGCAGGTTTTTCCTGCACCGGATCGTCCCATGATGATCACAAGCGGTTTTTTCTGCTTCTCCATTTCTGTTTCTCCTTTCACAATTCCTTTTTTTTTCTTTTAGACAGTATCAGTATGCGGACAAAGCCACTTCCTGGGCCGTCGATTTTCCTTTTTGTTTCTTTCTGAAAATCCATCCGCCGCATTCTCGTGACTTCAGTCGTGAGTTAGGCGGATGGGC
>OHAG01001883.1_pt1 | contig 12573 bp, 10 predicted proteins | sample 1577081 | NCBI WGS metagenome assembly OHAG01 (sample SAMEA3541513, study PRJEB24748) | human gut metagenome | biome: human gut; feature: human-associated habitat; material: faeces | place: China | collected 2012
ACGGCTCTGCCGAAGCAGAGCCGTAAAAGCCGTAATACGGTAAAATCAGCGCTTGGAGAACTTTAAGAGCCTGGTACTGACCCTGCCAAACATCCGGTGATTTCTTCGCTTTCCACCTGATTTTTGGCTTAATACTGCGGTTTTTCTGCACATCAGATTCTAATTTTCATTCTCGTGCATGACGCACGAAAAACAGGTTTTGCTCCTTATGTGTGCCTTGCGTATCGCTGCCCAGGGCAACGCAGAACAACAGTAGGGGAAGGAACCTGGTTGCTGTTCTTGGAGTCACCTCAATTTTTCAAAACAGCAAAAACGTACAGATAGTGGACAAATTGATTGCAGTAAGTTCAACATGACCTTCACGTATGTCAAGCTTTACCGTTTTATATAGAAGCCCCCCAAGTTATTATTGATAATGAATTCGGCAGCTTGTTTCACTTTCTGCACAAACCTAGGCGATATTCTATAATAATTTATTGTCTATAACATTGGTTGGATTAGGCAATTCACAGCTGGCGGAGCCGTCCGAAAATGAGATGGCTCTGCCAGCTTTTTCAGATTCTGCTCAACTACCCGAAGTTTCGATTACTTTTTCTCCTTTTTCTTTTTTCGAAGACTAAAGCGTTTGCCCATCCAGCGTTGCAACAGGAACTCCATTTTGTCTAAGTCCAAATCTTCATAATTTCGTATACTATAATCTGTTACGAGGGTGCCCTTAAATTTTTCAAAGGACTTTTTGTCTCCGCCTGTACCCGTTGTAAAATCATACACATCATGCTGAATGCTTTGTTGCAATTCGTAGAGTTTGTAACAGGCCTCCACTGTCTGCGGTATATAACCTCGAGAAATGCAGCTGCATTCGATAAGAATTCTCCCCTTAGTGTAAGTCATGTGAAGTATCGTTTCTTCGATATTTTTTGCGTTCGGAATTTGCTCCGCTAATTTAATGGCTCGAGTAATATTTAGGCGTGCTTCTTTTAGTGTGGCTTTGGCATGAGCAAAATCCCTATGCCTAATTTGGACTCGAGCTATTTCAAGCTTTCCCTTTGCTTTCTGGTGCAAAAACTGAAAACTATCGGACAGCACCGGCAATAACTTATCATAAATTTTATTTACTAAAGCCGAAGCGTTTGGAAACCATCGTTGATTAAACAATGTCTGGATATGATCAAAGAAATAATACGGTTCACTATTCTGATAGAATTTCACATTGTCGTCTTTATAAATTATTCTATAATCTTGGACAATGCTTTGATACGCGTCCGATATTATATCAATGCTATTTTTCTGTAATTTCGCATAAGCAGACAATGCACGTATAATCCAATACTTTGAATTACACACAAACTCGTATCCGGAAGAGTCTCCACTATATACCGAATAATCTTTTTCAATTACAGATACCCCATTCAATCTATGGCAACACGCAATTAATTCATTTATTGCACCATCGATTCCAAACTGTATCCCACGCTTGGCAGGCATTCTAATTTCAGTCGCAAGCATAATTAGCGCTTTAGTACGTTTTTTGGGATTTTGGGCCAACAGCTCTTTCTGCGGTTCCAAAAAGAAATTATCAACACCAGAATCGATCATAAGCTCTTTCTGATTATGTACAATATAGTCAAGCAGTGTTTCATCCTTTATATAAGGCGGCAAACTAATTGCACCAATTTTCTTATTAAAGTCGGGTTCCTCCGTATCATCAAACACACTACTGACCCAGAATTGCCGAAATTCTCGAGCTGCATTACGCGCTTCAAAAATATATTTATACATTGGTGCATCTGACGCATCAATAACAATCACAGCACTAGATTTTTCTCTTTTGAGATGATCTAAATTATTTTCCTTACAAATCATCTTGATTTGAGCAGTAGTAAGCGATTTTGTATCAAAGCAATAAAGCGCATTTGTTTTTCCCATCAAAGCTCTTAATTGTGTATCAGTCAATTTTACTCCTGAAGGGAAAATATACACTTTTTTAGACATAAAGTATTTTGCAACTTCGATCAAAAAAAGCGTCTTACCACTAAAGAAATTACCTGCAATAAAACACAACGGTTCTCCATCAGAGATAAAATCTACCACTTCTGTCAGTCCAGATCTATTCACACAATAACCTGGTACGACTATTTTATGAGAGTCAATAGATTTCCAAACCAAATTCTCCTGAAACAAAAAATCACGACATGCAATATTCTCCACCTCAAGAGAAGAAAAACTCATGGAGGAATACTTTTCTAAAAAGGCGTCGACACCAGGTTTTGGAATTTTTGTGCTTATTTCAGATAACTCATCAAAAAAATCTATTGATTGTTGCTCGGAAAAAATCCGGAATATATGGGTTATTCCATACTGAGCCAGTTGGTCCATTTTTAAAGATGAAAAAGGTGATTTGGCTGCATCTTCGTCAAGTTCATAACTAATATAGATAATTGATTGTTGCTTAGAATCGATATTTTTTACTTTGTCTTGAACCGCTAATCGAGAAGAGTACAACAAATCTAACTCTTCAGACAAACCGCATCCAAAAAATAGAATACTTTTTGAAGCAAAGGCTGTTAATAGTTCGCTCAGCATATCTTGGTTCTGATCATCCATCATACTGTCGATATACTGATCCTTACTCAGAATAAAATAGCGCCGGTCTTCAGTATCCACATATTTTTTGGCATCTCCATGCAATTTATATACGTTTATTTTGTCCCTAGAAAAGTGCCGATTGATTGGATCATAAGGAATCACAGGATAATAGTCTCGACTATAATCTTCAATCAAAGAGTCATAGTTTAGCGTAAATATATACGGCCACCGTACTTTTAAAAAAGCTTTTTGAAAGTCTTTCTGATAGCTGATATTCTGAAAATTTGATTCAATATAACCATAAAATGCTCGAAGACCTTCTTCTGGAACTTTACCATATATGTTCCAAAAGGTCTCTGCCAACTTCGACAAATTATACTCTTTTATTTCTTCAAGTTCCTTTTTTGAATACCCAGAATATTGTTCAACATAACAAAACAATTTTGCATGTAGATCTCCCGCTGACGGAACTGTCCCGCCATTATCTGTTGGTGTATCAAACGAAAATCCTGCGCCAACCACAGGGACAAGGGCATGTTTTTCCAACAAGTTTTTGCATAATTCAATGGCTTTTTTCGTTCTTCTGTGCGCTGGATATTTAAAATTTCCATCTTTTTAATTCTCCTCATTCTGCTGCATTTGATCGACTCGCACTTTTCTACTCCGCATTCCTTTTTTACAGCCACTTCTTGTTGAACAGATAACTTATTCCTGTGCTCCCTTTTTTAGATTACAATCCCGGCAAAGCATTTGACAGTTGTCTGGCGTTGTTTTTCCGCCTTTGCTCCACGGTGTAATATGATCAGCGTGCATCTGTTCAAACTCAAATTCTTCACCACAAATAGCACACTTATGTCCCTGCTTCTCGTAAGCAGCCAGGGCATCCCGGCGGTCAAAGGCGCGGATTGACAATTTCTTTTCTTGGCCAGTCAGCAGGTACTCATAAATACCAGATTTTTTGGTCACATCTTCATCACCCATGAGTCGCTGAATTTCCGTCTCCAGCTTTTGAGGGTCAAGGTCTGTCCGCTTGCCGTGCTGATTGTAGAAAATACCCCACGGAAGCCCCTTCATTTCTTTGCGCTTTTTCGGGAAAATCGCTTGTACCCAGTCGATCACAGAGCGGAAATAGTTCCACAACTGCACCGCACTGGGGTCATTCTGATGTTCAGCCATGTACGCTTCAATGGTTTTTCCTTCGGCACTGGCTGCCCAGGAAATAGCCGTTTCAAGGTATTCCTGACGGATAGAAGCGCCTTTCAAATAATCACCAGCCAGCGTACCTGCTGCACAGCCAGTCTTGGAGAAATACCGCTTTGCATCAGAAGTCCAGCTGCCAGCATAGACGGCGTTCCTCAACTCCTGATCAGTCAATTCTTCGCCTGCAATGTTGATAATACGGAACCATTCCAGCTTTTCACTGTCCGTACCATCACACACATATACGAATAGAGGATAGTCAAGAATCTGCTGCTTCTTGTCGGCCGGTAGATTATAAAAATACTTGTCATCTACAGAGAAGGTGCCGTCTACATACTCGCACAGGGAAATGGTACGCTGCTGACCATCCAGAACCTCGAACCCTTCGGAGCCGTCCTCTTTCTTTACCTTGCACCAGTACATCACGTTGAGCGGTAAGCCCTTCATGACAGTGCGAATGACTTCATCACGCTGCGCGTCCTTGTAGACGAACTCGCGCTGATACTTCGGTCTTATATCAAGGCGCTCATCGTAACCGACAACACCTTCTTCTGCGTCGTTGAAGTATCCCTCACAGACTTCACCGACAGTCACTTTTAGTTCATTGATCTGCATATCATTTCACCTCTTTCGGCGGTTCTGGGTGTTTGTTTCGTACTAAAACACGCGCATATGTTTTTATAAACAACTCACCGTCAACATCATAATACGTTTTGTCTTTCGGCGGCTCACTAACTTTAATTGCAGCGCCGTCATTCAGTTTCCCGACCGTTGTACGCTTACCATTCTTATCAATTTGTATTTGTTTCGGGTATATCTTACTCGCTACGCCGCACCAAGACTGTGTTACGCCTAAGATTTCAAATTGATCAGGATTGTATTTATCCAAGAATGTAATAGGAACGCCCATCATTCCAGAGTAATCGCACGGTATGTCTGCTGTTGAATCAACATTTATCCCGTCATAATTATCATAATTAAGATAGACATCAGGAGTATATTTTCTAACTAAAATCAAATCTTCATGTCTCTGCTTAAAATCTAAGTTTGTGTACCAACGCACGCCCTTTACGCGAATGAATCGTCTTCCATCCTGGTCCACACCACATCCAGCAGCATTTAACGGATAATCGTCTGGAACATAAAATGCTCTATCTCCTGAATGAATACTTGCCCCAATCCAAATCTTATTCTGCATAATAAGGGGGAAGACTTCTTTGTAAGTAATCGCATTGACGTTGCCAATGATAATGAATTTCTTCTCATGTTGCATCAATGTGGCAATATACTCACGGAATAACGAAAATGGCGGGTTTGTTACGACAATATCCGATTCATCCAACAGCTCCAGGCACTCTTGCGAACGAAAATCTCCGTCACCATCGAGCTCGGAAAGTTCATTTTCACCCGACATGAACAGCTTGGCCACGTCAACCATATCTACACCGCCATCGCCTGTTGTATCATAGACAGATGTGACGATAGCTTTGTATGGACGTTTGGCTTTATAGTCATCGCTTGTATCGCCACCGAACGAAAACGTCATCTGGCCGTCTTGATTAAAATGATACTGCAACTGCTGGCCAATAATCGGGGATGAAAAATAGCACGTAGCTATTAGTTTCTTTAACCCAAGTCTGTTGAAATTCAAAACAAAATATTTGAAAAAATTCGATTCAAACGGATCATCACAGTTGCACAGTACGGTCTTATCCTTAAAATGCTTGCGGTAGTACCGCATTTCCTTTTCAATATCGGTCAGTTGTGTGTAAAATTCATCCTTCTTTGCTTTGACGGCGGCACTCAACGCACTATTACCTGCCATTATTGTTCTGCCTCCTTCTCCTGATATACTTTCAGCCATTCACGCAGAAGGGCAGAAACCGTCATGTCTTTATCCAAGGCAATCTGCTTGAGCGCTTTGCGCTCTTCCCGTGTCATCGTGATTGTCAGATTTACCATGTTTCTTTCTGCCATAATCTTTTACCTCTTATGCACATTTAATTGTGTACTTGTGTAGTAGTATACCACAAAATGGCACATAAATCAACAAACTTAGACTGGCTCCATCTTTGTTTTATAGCTGTAGATAAGATATTTCTCCGCCTGGTTTGACAAACAGGAGGCCAGGTGAAAACCCAACCTCCTGTTTGTTAATTATCGCGACTCTCCTCTATCAATCTCGCTTCTTCTATGCTGTGAAAAATACGACCACAAATTATGCCGAGAAATTACATCTTCATATTTGCGGAGTTTACCACGAAGCTCACCATTTTCCTTCTCCAAGTCTACGGTGCGAAGCTGCCCCCGAACAGACTTATGCTCTGCCAGCTCTGCGGTCAGTGCAGCGACCTTCGTTTTCAGCTCGTTTACCATCTTCAATGCTGCTTCCAAAGCCTTTTGCAGCTTGGATTCCTTGCGCTCCTGGACATAGAACTTCTTTGCCGCAGCTGCTAGGTTTTCGTATTCAGAACGATCCAGCATGACTTTTGATGAAAATGGAATGGCATGGGTTTCTATTTGCTCCACTTTCTGAACGGCAATCTGCTGTTTTTGAATCTTCTCAAGCTTCTTTTCCAGAGAAGCTGCTTGCTGCTCTTTCTGCTGCGTCTGTGCTGTAATTTCTTCCAATCGCTCCTGTTCCCGTTCCACCTTGAACTGCGTCACGGTCAAATGTTCCTCGGAGCTGCCTCGTTCTCCACGCTCCACATCCGTATATCCGGCATTGCGCATGGCCTGGAAGAAATCATCCTGGAGAACGCTGTAAGACTTCCGCAGTACCGACCTGCCATTCTTCTGGAGGATGGGCGCTCCCCGTTCGTCCAACGCCGGTTTAGACAGCCATTTTTTACTGTTGCTCACCTGCATAATCGTTTCCTTGACGGTTCCCACAAGTGATTTGTCTTTGCACCTCTTGGACCAGAGGATCTGCTTCTCCACAACCGGAACATAGACCACATGGAGATGATAATGGAATACATCCTGCCCCAGTGCTTCGGACATAGCCCGGTTGCGCTCATCGGCGTGCATTACAGCAGAGAGAATATACTGTTCGCCACCCACGATCTCTACGGCTGCCCTGTAAGCGTCCTCATAAAATCGCTTGGCAAACTCATACCCACCATGGTTATAGAAGTAGGCGGAGTTTACATCAAAAATCAATTCCCCGTAAAGGTTGGCATCTGTTTTCAGGCCACGAGTGGAGATTACGCCCTTCTGCTCCATCTGGGCAAACATCTCTACATACCCGGCGGTAGGCTTCTTAAAGTGGATGTTCTGAGGGGTGCGTTCTGGTATAATATCTGGGTTGGTATAGGATTCTTTTTCTCGTTCATTGTGCCGCTGAGCATTACCAATTTTGGCGGCGGTCAGGTTTGCGTTTCTTGCACTGGTACGGTCAATCCCATCGTTTCTCGCCATAGAGCTCCTTTCACGTTTGTACGGCCTGCGGGCCGTGGCGCACTTCCTGCGGAAGTGTAATAACCCATTATGATACTTTCATCCTGCGGCTGCAAAGTATCGTGGGCTCTCCGAGGGGGATGCGGCTCCTGCGGGAGCCTCCCTGGCTTGCGTGTGCTATCCACACAGCAAGTCAGGTGTGTCCGGCATCCTTGCTTCTGTAAGCAATCCTGCCGCCCACGGTTCGGGAAAATCCACCGGATTCTCCCGAACCATCCATCTCCAAATCTGCGGATTTTTCGATGGGGACGGTGGTGCGATACCAGAGTATAACTCTGTGCAGGAAATGCAATAAATGCAGAAAATTCCGGTTTCATGCTACGGGATTTACAATGATTTTCACATCGGCTGGTCTGCCTACCGACTGGCGTTCCGGTTCTTCCAGCCGAATGTATCCATGTCCCTCCAGCAGTTCCAACGTCGGAAAAATCTCCTCCGTTTTCTTGAAAAACTTTCCCCGGCACATCTGAAAAAGCTCAGAACGCTTGATCAGCGATACATTCTTCTTTTTCAGCTTTGCCAAGACAAATTTGGCTTTCTGGATGCTTAAGTCAGTACCCATCATAGAATAGGCATAGGTGGAATGAGCCAGAAAATATTTTCCGATCTGAATCGCCCTGCTCATCGTAGAAGCTGCCACTTCTGTTTTGTCATCTTCCATATCAGCACAGTGCAACAATCCCGCAATCCGGAGCACGGCACCGATATATTTGCTTGCCCAATCGGAAATTGCCTGTCCCTCGCCAACCAGAAACTTCTCATGTTCCTGAAAGTAATCGGCCATCAGATCAAAGGCTTTTTCGGAAAGGTGTACCGTCTGGGCATTTCCAGCAATCGGCAGAGCCATCAGGCGAAAAATCAAGCTGCGATAAGCGGCGGTTATTTCGGGCGGAATCGGCTGGGTACGAAAGACCCGGCTGCCAATTCTGGATGGTGGAGACGCATACAGGAAGCGGGCAATTAAGCCCCGTCCGGTCATGGTGGTATTGGACATGATTTCATCCAGTACACTGGGCTGAATAGAGAGGATAGCCGACAGTGCCGGGTGCATGATGCACTCTGCTTCACGGGTCATTCGATCCACATAAATGGCATCTCCACAATGACCTTTCAGCCAGACATCAATGTTGGATTTGTTGGAATACCGTCCGGCCATGATGTCAAAGATACCGCCCTCGGTGGAAATCACGGAGAATACTCCGTTGTTGGCCGCCATCAAGCTGGTCAGAGCTTCACTGGAACAATCGTCCGCAAAAAAGCGAACCGGCTTTAGTTCTGGAATTTCTTCCAGCTGCTCCTGAAGCTGCCGCAGCTCCAACTCCATTTCCCGGCTTTCCTTGCGCTCCAGCTTCTTTTGCAGACCGGAGATCTGGCGCTCCATAGATTCCCGCTGCAAAAGGTTTTCCCGTATTTCCATGCTGTGCGCCTTGTTATATTCCTGCTCATACTCATAGAGGAATGTGGTCATATCCCGCATGACGCTGGACTTTCGCTCCCCCGGTGCGGCGATCACCACTGTGTACAAGCTCAAAGGCTCACAGTATCCCGGCGTTCCCTCTATCTTGTATTTTCCCTGTAAGCAGATAGCCAGCACACCCAGGCTGATCACCGCTGCCATGTCCGGGGCAGTTTGACTGTGTTCAGCTACCGCACTCACATAATTTCGAACCACATCCGGGAGAGCATCTACCGGAAATGCAGGCAGGTCACTCCACTGTGGAGTCAGCGGAACAATAGGTTTAAAAACCGGTGACGACTCCGCTTTTGGAGTGTAAATCTCCCGGCAATGCTCGATTGCTTTCTGAATGGTGATTGCACCATACGTTGTGCCAGATTGCTGCCGGTCCCATTTATCCCGCATCAATCCCGACTGCCGGAACATAGTGTCCATCTTGGCAGCATCCCGTCCTGTCCAAAAGGCGAGATGACTGCACAACGCCAGATCTGCCTCTGATGGGGACAAATATCCCTCCAATGAACCATTCCAAAGGGCTGTGAATGCTGCCCCATTCTTACTGCTTTTTGCCAGTTGCAGAAGCTGCTCCATGCTTAAATCAGAGTTTTTTGCATTTATTGCATTTTCTGCGCCTACCTCTGGCCTGCGCATGAACTTGTCCAGTAACACTTGCAGCTCCTGGGTCCGGTCACCATACTCATAATCCTCACAGCGGTTTCCGGTCACGGTGACATATTTGTTGGTTGCTCCCGCCACGTACACCTCAATTCCAGCCTGGTGGTTCATAATATAAAATCGTTTGGTATCATACTGAAACCCTTTTGCCGAAAAGAGAATGTGAAGACCGTTTCCGCTGGGGCTGTACTCGGTATAGCTGTGCATTAAGGCCACAATTTCTGCGGCGGTCTGGGTGTAATAGCCGCTGTCCGAAACGCAGTTGTCCAGGTCAATCGCACAGATGCCGTTGAAAATTCCAATTCCAATGCCATCATATCCGCTGGCCTGTACTGCTGTTTTATAAGGTACGAAGCTGGAAGGATCATTGCTTTTCGCTCCCAGACCGGTTTGCGGCTGGTATGGCACCTTCGTTTTCCTCTCATTCCGTTCCTCATACTTCCAGCAGCAGAACAGACCATTTTGTATGATGCTGTCTGGTAAAGCTGTCAAATTCTATTCCTCCTTAAATAATTGTTGAATTTGGCAGCTGTCGTGTTATAATATCCTTGCTGAGTGATAGTCACACGGCAGCTGCCGTTTGTACTGTCCGTCAAGAGTTCTCATCTGCCAGGATGAGAGCTCTTTTTTTATGCAGTTTCCGGCTGGAAGTATCCAATTTCCTCCCACACCTTTCTATCAGGGCAGTAGTAGTTGTACTCGTTGGAGTTCTCCAGCTTGATCGCAAAGCCGAATTTCAGGATTCCCTGCTGCAAACCAATGCGCACATACTGGGCATCCTTGTGCATGGCGGCTGCAATTTCGGTGATGGGAACATTGCGCCCGGTGAAGGGCGGCAGCTCGACATAAACTTTCTTCTCCATGTGAATGACCTCCTTATTACCAATATGCGAATTATTAATTCGTATTTTGATTATAAGCCATCCAAGACTGCTTGTCAACACAGAATACGAAAAAATTATTCGTATTGCGATCTTGTAATTCGCACAGCTTCATGTTACAATACAAACGAGGTGATGACAATGCACAGCAACCCAGCTGAAATTGGCGAGAGAATCAAGGCTGCCCGAAAGGCAGCCCACTTGAGCCAAACAGAGCTTGCACAGCGTTTGGACAAGACGATGCGCACAGTTCAAAAATACGAAAGCGGTGAAATTGAGCCATCCATAGCGATGATCAATGCCATCGCCAAAATCTTAAACATATCTCCGGCAGACCTGATTGGCTACCAGAAACCTGAAATCCAGCTGGACAGCCTGTCTGATGTAATTGCGGTTCTTTACCAATTAAACAAGAAGGCCGGTATCCGGTTCGAAATCGATGTCCAGCGCCCGCCCCACAGCGAAGAATGGTCCTGCTCCCTGAAATTCAAGGGAAATGACCACTCCGCAGAAATGAATGATTCCCTGTGCCTGATTTTGGAAGAGTTCCGGGATGAGCGTGAAAAGCTGGAAACCTATTGGACCGATCAAGAATCCTTTGACCGCTGGATTGAAAAAGAACTGGCTTACTACGCAGGTGCCAAGTTGCAGGACAAGGAAGTGGAAGTTCTCTCCGATTTGGAGCGCATTCAGCGGCGCAATGAACTGGATCGGCAGATGCTGGAGAAAATGAAAAAGGCCGCCGAAGAAAACGGCGACCAGAAATAACGGTGGGTGTTACATACCCCTGTCAAATTTAATTTGAAAACGCTGGGAGAAAGGAAGTTTGAGATTTTTTGAGATTACCCAACGGATATGGAAGCGTAAAGAAAATGTCCGGAAAGCGAAGAAGGCCCTATGCAGTGAGGAAAACGGTAGGGTGGCATGTTAACCCAGAAACAGGCAAGTCCGTTCAAGAACAAATCACCATCGGCTATGCAGCAACCAGAGCAGAGGGGCTGCAAATGTTGGCAGAGTATAACAACAACCCCTTTGACATCAAGGCATCCAAAGCCACCTTCCAGGAGGTCTATGAACGCTGGTCAAAGGAGAAGTTTCCCACCATCTCCAAGTCAAATATAAAAGGCTATGAGGCGTCCTATCGGGTGTGCGGAACACTTTACAACAAGGTGTTTCGGGATATTCGGCTGATGGACCTCCAATTTGTGGTGGACACCTGCGGGAAGAATTACCCCACCCTGAAAAAACTCAAGGGGCTGTTCAACCAACTGTACGCCTACGCCATGAAAAACGACATCTGCAACAAGGATTACTCCGAGTTTGTAGATTTGAGTCGGTACAAGGATAAGAACCCCAACAAGCGTGACCGGAACAAATTCACAAAGGAGCAGATTGCCCGCCTGTGGGAGCTTACAGAGAACCCGTACTATCAGATCGTGCTGATGCTGATCTACAACGGTTGCCGCATCTCGGAGTTCCTCGACTTAAAGAAGGAAAACGTACATTTGGAAGAACAGTACTTTGATGTGATCGCCAGCAAAACCGAAAATGGCCTGCGTAAAGTTCCTATTGCCGACAAGGTGCTGCCATTCTACAAAGCGTGGTACGAAGGTTCTCAGTGTGAATACCTGCTCCACACACCGGATCAAAAGCACTTTGATTACAGGAACTACTACGACAGTTACTTCACGCCCCTGATGGAGCAGCTTGGATATGACCAGACGCCGCACTGTACCCGGCATACTTGCATCTCCATGCTGACAGAGGCCCATGTAGACCAAACCATGATCAAGAAGATTGTGGGACACTCCGGTGCCATGACGCTCACCGAACGTGTCTACACCCACCTGGATATTGAAACACTGGTGGAGGCAATCAACAAGATCTAAACGGAAGAAGGAAAAGCCGTGCAGCACAAAAAAGCAGGAGATGCACTCCTTGCGGAATGATCTCCTGCTTCATAAGGCTTTTTTCGCTTGCGATTCTTGTTCCTTGTGTGCTCCTTGCTTGCTTCTTACGAAGCAAAACGGACCACTTTCGAGGACCACGCACAGCTCCAAAAGTACTGAATTTTCCTGCAAATCGACGTCGTGAGACGTACTGAGAAGTAGGGAAAATTAGCGCTTGCTGAACTGGGGTGCGCGACGTGCAGCCTTCAGACCGTACTTCTTGCGCTCCTTCATACGAGGATCGCGGGTCAGGAAGCCAGCCTTCTTCAGAGCAGCGCGGTTCTCATCGCTCTGCTGCAGCAGGGCGCGGCTCAGGCCGTGGCGGATAGCGCCAGCCTGGCCGGAAACACCGCCGCCGGAAACGCGG
>OHAG01001891.1_pt1 | contig 12545 bp, 12 predicted proteins | sample 1577081 | NCBI WGS metagenome assembly OHAG01 (sample SAMEA3541513, study PRJEB24748) | human gut metagenome | biome: human gut; feature: human-associated habitat; material: faeces | place: China | collected 2012
CAAAGGCACTTACCAGACGAACCGGATCATCAGATGGAATAGAAATCTCTAAATCTAGCGGAAGTTTGATTTGATAATACAGAGAAAATGAGGTATAATCTCTCTGTATTATTTTGTTTAGTAGCATAAACTAATTATACCACAAGCGCCGGGCTTTTCGAAGTCCGGCGTTTTGTGTTGAATATAAAATGAGCTGCCGCACGTTAGTGCGACAGCCCCTTTTGTCATGAGATTTGTTGTTTTTAATTATTATTTTAATAGATTTGCTATTATGGGATTAAAATTGCAAAAATTTGTTACATCAATTGGGTTTAAAAATTGGTTTATAATTCGCGTTCTGTTACAAAAATCTACCGTAGATCCTTTTTATGGGAGGTTACAGGATCACAGGCTTTTGTGGATAATGTCAAGAACCTGTGCAAGCTCGTTGACATTGATCTGTCCCGGTGCGGAAGCTTTGGTAGCTGCACCGAAGGTAAGGGCGGAACCGAAGGTTTCGCCAGCGAGACGGCTGACAACACCTGTACCTGCCATGGACATGGTAATGATCGGGCGGTCGGCGAACTGCTCGGACATTTCCAGCGTGGCACTTAAGAGTGTAAGCACGTCCTGTTTGTTTCTTGGCATAACAGCCATTTTCGGGATATCTGCGCCATAGTCCTGCATCATGCGAAGACGGCGCACGATCTCATCCTTCTCAGGAGTTGCGTCAAAATCATGGTTGGAAGCGATGACCTTTACGCCATAGCTGTGTGCTTCCTGGATCATACTTTTTACGATCTCCTCACCTGTGAAGGCTTCTACATCAATGAGATCTACATAGCCGCTTTTTGCGACAGCCATGTTGAGTGCTTTGTAAGCTTCGTTGGAGATCGCTTTTTCTCCGCCTTCTTTTGCAGTACGGAAGGTGAAGAGGATTGGAGTGTCCTTTAAAACGGTCTGGAGATCTTTTGCCACATCCAGAACCTTGTCTGTGTCAAAAACGTCCTCAAACCAGTCAACACGCCATTCCACAACGTCTACGGGGATCCTTGCGAAGGTCCCTGCCTCAAGGAGGATATCATCCTTTGTCTGTCCCACGATCGGGACACAGATCTTCGGTCTTCCCTCTCCGAGTGTGATATTTCTTACCTGAACTGTTTTCATAATGGTCCTTTCTGATACGACAGGAACAGATAGCAGTTTAGTCGTCGTATCTGATGTTAAGAATCTCTTTCATATGTTCGATCGGCATCGGTTCGCCGGTCCACAGTTCAAATGCAGCGGAGCCCTGGAAAAGCATCATGCCAAGGCCGTTCATTGTCTTGCAGCCAACTTCCTTTGCCATAGAACGCATAGCAGTTTCAAGAGGGGAGTAAGGCACGTCAACAACGATAAGCTCCGGGCGGAAGTAAGACTTGTCCGGAACAACGGACTGACCTTCCAGTGGTTTCATTCCAACACCTGTCGCATTTACGAAAATATAACTGTCAGCCATTTCTGTTTTCAGCTGGTCAAGATCTGCCAGATCATAGAGAACAGCATGGCTTGAAGTTCTGGTGTTGATCTTTTCTACCGTAGATACTGCACGGTCCCAGAATTCATCTTTGCGATTGAAGATCACGATCTCGCCTACACCGTCAAGTGCTGCCTGGATCTCGATAGCAGTTGCGGCACCACCTGCACCTACGATGGTCATTTTCTTTCCGATGGCGTTGAGGTTATTGTCTTTCAGTGCTGCCATAAATCCGATACCGTCTGTGATATGGCCTGTAAGATGACCATGATCATTAACGATGGTGTTTACAGCGCCGCACATTTCTGCTGCCGGTGAAAGCTCGTCAAGGTACTGGCCTACCAGAGTTTTGTTCGGCATGGAAACGTTGGAACCTCTCATTTTCAGAGTACGGATGGCCTTTACAGCATCCTCGATCTCGTCTGCACCAACCTCAAATGCAAGATATGCATAATCATAGCCAAGCTTTGCAAAAGCTTCATTCTGCATGGCAGGAGAGCTGGAGTGGCGGATCGGATATGCCATAAGACCAATCAGTTCGGTATGTCCTGTGATTCTTTCTGACATGGTAATAACTCCTCTCATTGGTAAAATCTGGATGAAGATTTGTCTTTTTTAAACCTCCCACCACATAGATCTGAAGAAGCTGCGGACATTCTCCGGACGGCTGCGGGGGAGGAAGACGTGGAAAATTTATGTTACGGATCACCGAATGAACTGTAACAGATCTATATACACTTTCCGGTAGAAGGATTGAAATGTTCCCGGAAAGGGTATAGCGGAAAAATATTAAAGGTATCCCTTCTGCTCAAGAACGGTAAGGATATTGCGTCCTTCCTGGGTACCGTCAATGATTCGTCTTGCTCTCTGGCTGTCGCCGATGTTCATGATCTCAACATCCTCAGAAGAAAATTCCTCTGTGAGGTTCTGGTAAAGCTGTCCCTGAGCTCTCATTCCGAGACATACGAAGCCGTACTCAAATGGAAGCTCATAAGGCTCACCGTCGCCCCTGACAAGGAAGGAAGAATCCTTAACCTCAAGGAGAGCAGTTTTTGTAAGCTGATGTACATTGTGTTTTTTCATCATGGTCTTTGTGTCATTTTTGCTTACCGGGTCAAGATCACGTCCGATCTGATCCATCATCTCAACGATAGAGATGTCTGCGTTTCTGTCAGCAAAGAATTCCACAACATCAAGACCTACAGCACCGCCGCCTACAACAACAACCTTTTTGCCTTCCAGATCCTTCGGAAAATCATTAATGTGGCTGATCATACCAAGAATAGAATAAATATTATGGTTCTCGTTGTCAATACGATCCTTCAGTCCTGCAATCGGAGGCAGAAGCGGAGCGGAGCCGGTGGAGCTTACGATGATATTCGGATGGAACTTGCGGATGTTTTCCGGTGCTCCTTCTGTGTTTTTGAAGATGTAAAGATTATCAAGCTGTTCAGCACGATGCATGAGATAGTGCGGGAAATCAGCAAGACGGTTCTTTGCAGGGATCTTTGAAATCAGAGATGCAAGTCCGCCAAGCTCATTGCCTTTTTCCAGAAGGAAGGTATTGCATCCAACCTCTGCGGCTGTACAGGCAGCTTCCAGTCCGGCAGTGCCTCCGCCGATAACGACCACGTTGCAGTTTTTATTTACATGTTTTTTCTTATATACATCGCCCTCAAGAACAGATGGGTTTACAGTACAGCGGATCGGACGGTTTACACCGATACGGTTTCCGGCACAGCCAACGTTACAGGAGATACATTTGCGGAGGTCACACTCATGACCTGTGGCAACCTTGTTTACCCATGCAGGGTCTGCGATCAGACCACGGCCCATACCGATCAGGTCTGCATCACCGTCAGCCAGGATACGCTCAGCAACCTTCGGGTCACGGACATTACCCATGGAGATACATGGCTTGTTGAATTTTTCTCTTACGGCCTTTGCCATGTAGGAACGCCATCCGTCCGGGAGATAATTTGCATCGATCTGGTACTGGATGGAACCGTTAAGTCCGCAGGAAACATCAAAGATATCAACCTCTTCCTGAAGATAATCCAGGTATTCCAGAGTATCCTCCAGTGTATTTCCGCCCTCCATCAGCTCATCCGCACTGAGACGGAGCATGATCGGGAAGAAAGGTCCTACCTGTTTTCTTACCTCATCGATGACCATACGGCAGAAACGGGTACGGTTCTCAACAGATCCGCCGAATTCATCGGTACGCTTGTTTGTGATCGGGGAGAGGAACTGACTAATCAGATAGGAGTGTCCTGCATGGATCTCTACCGCGTCAAAGCCAGCTGTCTGTGCACGTTTTGCAGCCTCACCGTATTTTTTTACGATGTGAAGAATCTCGTCTTTGGAAAGAGGACGCGGGATCTCGCCGCCTTCTTTGGATGGAACGTCAGATGCGGAAACCGGCTGCATGTTGATCCTGGAAGAAACAGCGGAAGCTCCGGCATGGTTGATCTGGATCGCGATCTTTGTTCCGTATCTATGAATATTTTCACAGAATTTGAAAAGACGTGGCAGATAGTTGTCATGGTCGATGCGCAGCTGTGTGGTTCCGTTGGAGCCCTGCGGGGAATCGATGCTTGCGTTCTCTACGATGATGAGACCTGTGCCACCCTTTGCACGCTGCTCATAATAATTGATATGAAGAAAACTCATTTCGCCGTTCTGTTCACCGTAGTTGGTGCCCATCGGCATCATAACAATACGGTTCTTGATAGTCATATTTTTAACGGTTAATGGGGAAAAAATATGCGGATAATCATTCTTCATCTGAAAAAAACCTCCCTGGTTGTTTTAAATAGAATCGTTTGTTTGTGTTAATTATATAACAAAATAATCTATAAAACTAATTCATAATACGAGCGATATAATAAAAATAATCTATAGATTTTTGTGTATCATCTTTCAGGCTGCAGGTACTTGCATGTTTATAATGTGAAAAAAACAGATGTAGAACGGTAACGCTAACTGGAAAATGGTATCGGATCCAGGGGTTTACATATATGATTTTAACGTGTTATCATAACAAATAAAAAAGATACAGAAAACGGAGAAACGGGCAGGCTGAAACGGATCAAATGTAAGACTGTATTTCCGCGTTCTGTAAAAAGACAGGAGATAGATAAAATGGAATTCTGGGATATTTACGATGCAGATAAGAAACCGACAGGACGAACTATGAAGCGCAATGACTGGTGTTTAAAGGATGGAGAGTATCATCTGACAGTTTTGGGCGTGGTAGCAAGACCGGACAAGACCTTTCTTATTACTAAACGTGTGATGACAAAGGCCTGGGCTCCGGGCTGGTGGGAGGTTTCCGGCGGTGCAGCCCAGGCAGGAGAGGCTTCCCGTGATGCAGTACTCCGTGAGGTGAAAGAGGAGACCGGACTGGACGCCAGTGAGGCAGAGGGCGGATACCTTTTTACATATAAAAGAGAGAACCCGGGGGAAGGAGATAATTACTTTGTGGATGTGTACCGTTTTGTCATGGATGTGGAGGATAAGGATCTGAAGCTTCAGACAGAAGAGACAGACGGATATATGTTTGCAACCCTGGAGCAGATCCGGGCGTTTGCCGCAGAGGGAAAATTCCTACATTATGACAGTATTAAGAAGGTGTTTGAGTTCTGAGCAGATTTTTGAATGATTTTTATCCTGATGTGGAAATAGATGTTGTTTTCTGTGGATTTATATTTCGATTAACGTTGTTTTTTGCCTTATTTTCGAAGAATTGTATTGACATTAAGAGGCTCAGATAGTAAAATTTAACGTAGGGAAATTATAAGCCGGATGAACAGAGTCCGGCTTATCGAATATTACGTACGTCGAGAACATCTGACGCATCAAATTATGTTTTGCACAGCTGAACTTGATGCAGTAATTTCTGAGAGTGCTATAGATCGATCGGGAAGAATATAGCAGTAATTAAAAAAATGCTGTAATACGAAATTTTTGAAAGCGAGGAATCATCAATGGCGGATGAACATAGAGATCAGATCAGAATCGTACAGGAAACCGTAGCCGGTAAGGAGATCACATTTGCCCATATCATGGGTGGTCCGGCACCTATCATATATCAGAAGCTTGGACTGAATCCGCAGGTGGACTATGGATCATCTGCAATTGGTATCATGAACATGACACCTTCCGAGTCTGCTGTGATCGCATCCGATATTGCTGTGAAGAGCGGTAATGTGTATCTTGGATTTGCAGACCGTTTTACAGGAACACTGATCATAACAGGAGAGATTTCCGATGTGCAGACTGCAATGGAGGAGATCGTGGATTATTTCCGTGATACTCTGGGATATGTAGTATGCAATATCACCAAGAGATAAGGAAGTGTACCATGGAAGAACGGATAACAAAGGAAGAACTGCTGGAGAGGCTGTTTCATGATGATTATGAGAACCTTAAGGGAAGAAGACTTCGGCTGACCCGGGTGAGAGTACCTGGAAAGGAGCTTTCCTTTGCACATGTTTTTACACCAAATGACAGATCGATATATGAGAATCTTGCGTTACATATCGGTGTTCATGAAGGTGAAGATCACAGAGGAGATGCCATCGGCATAGTCCGTGTCACACCCTGGGAGGCAATCGTGGTTGCGGCAGATGTTGCAGTGAAGGCAGCTCATGTGGAAGTAGGATTTATGGATCGTTTCTGCGGGACGCTGATCCTGACAGGCGGTTTTACGGAAGTGATGACAGCTGTGGAGGAAGTGGTACGATTTTTCCATGAGACATTGAAATTCGATGTTTGTAAGATCCACAGAAGCTGAGGCAGGACGGGATAAAAAATGAAAAAAATTTTTCTGATGGGTCGAAGTGAAGCCGGCAAAACATCCCTGACACAGGCGCTTAAAGGGGAAGAGCTTCATTATCATAAGACTCAGTATACCAATACAAATGAAGATACTATTGATTCACCGGGAGAATATGCGGAATCCAAGCATTTCAGCGTAGGACTGGCCTGCTTTTCCTTTGAGGCGGATGTGATCGCCATTGTACAGGCAGCCAATGAGCCCTTTAACCTGTTTAGTGACGGCAGCAGGAATTTTCTACTACGGCCGCTGATCGGGATCATCACCAAGGTGGATTCTCCCCATGCCAACATTCCCATGGTCAGACAGTGGATGGAGAACATGGGCTGTGAGAGGATCTTTATGGTAAATAACAAGACCAGGGAAGGCATCAGCGAGCTGATGGATTATCTGCAGGATGATCTCCCGACGCTTACGCTTGAACAGGCGAAATTCAAGCAGAGCCTTGGCCTTAACGAATGGGATTCCATGCCGGAAGGGGTGGAGTATCCGGAATCCATACGGTAAAATAGTAATATTCACGAAAAATGAATAAAAATACAAAATTCAAACAGAAAAAGTAGAAATTCCTCCGGAACTGTGATATACTGTCATCGTTTGGAAGATTCGTGGGCTGAAATGTAAGATCCCCAGAGCATGAAGGATAAAGAGGATAGAAACGGGGCTCGCAGATATATGGCAGAAGAGCTGTATGTCGGGAACACCGGGTATCCGTATCTGCCTTCATGTTCCGGGGATTTTTTATATTCTATACACAGATTTTCCGAATGGATGCAAAAGACAAAAAATAAGAAGGACAGGAGAGGAAAAGATGTTTGAATTATTTGAAAATCTGACCAACTGGCTCTGGGGACTGCCGTTGCTGATCACGATCCTCGCTACAGGCGTATATCTGACAGTACGTTCCGGTTTCTTCCAGTTCCGCCATTTTGGTTACATTGTGAAAAACATGTTCAGTAAAGAACGTCGCCAGGAAGGCGGAGATGACGGAAAGAGCCTGACACCGTTCCAGGCTATTTCCATTGCGATCGGAGGTACTGTTGGTGTATCCAATATGTCCGGTGTTGCAACGGCTATTGCAACAGGAGGACCTGGGGCATTATTCTGGCTCTGGATCGCAGCGCTTCTTGCCATGGTCATCAAGATGGCAGAGGTAACACTTGCTGTATACTACAGAGAGAAACAGCTAAACGGTGAGTACCAGGGAGGCCCGACCTATTACATGCAGAAGGGTCTTGGCGGAGAGAAAAAGCTTCCCTTCTGGAAACTTTTTGCAGTACTGTTTGGCGGCTGTATTTTCATGACATGGTTCATTACTTTGCAGAATTATACAGTATCAGAGGCTGTCGGAAGTACCTTCCACCTGCCGTACATCGTACCGTCACTTTTGTATGTGGCAGCGATCTATCTGATCATCATCGGCGGTGTAAAGAAAGTCGGCGTGATCTCTTCCTATATGACACCGATCATGTGCATGCTTTACATTGTAGGCTCTCTCGCAATACTGGTAGTGAATTTTGACAAGCTGCCGGAAACCTTTGGACTGATCTTCAAGGGTGCATTTACAACACAGGCGGCAGTCGGCGGATTTATGGGAGCCGGTGTTGCAACAGCAATGCGTCTTGGCTTTGCCCGTTCCGTATACAGCAACGAGGCAGGCTGGGGAACATCTCCAATGATCCATGCTTCCGCAAAGACAGACCATCCTGTAAAACAGGGACTGATGGGAGCATTTGAGGTATTTGCAGACACCATCGTAGTCTGCTCCATGACAGGTCTTGTTGTTATCATCACCGGCTACTGGAATTCAGGACTTCAGGGATCAGAGCTGACACTGACAGCATTTGAGTCTGGAATGGGCTCCATTGCGAGAGCACTGATCGCGATCAGTATTTTTCTTTTTGGATTAACAACATCAACCGGATGGTTCACCTACTACAGCGTGATCCTGAAGCACTGGCTGAAAAATAATCAGAAGGTTCTGAAGATCGCAGAGAAGGTTTTTATCCTTGGAACACCATTATGGGGTCTTCTGGTCACAGTGCTTACTCTTTATGGAAACGGAACACCGGCGCAGCTGTGGGTAATTGCAGACTTTACAACCGTATTCCCTACATTTGTAAATGTTGCCACATTATTTATCTTAAGTGGTACTTTCTTTAAACTGCTGAAGGATTACAAGGCGCGTTACATGGGAATCGGAAAGGTAGACAAGGATATGGCACTTTTCTACGAGGATAAAAAAGAAAAAGAGGAAAAATAAACAGTGGATACAATTTTTTTTAACGGATGTATAAGAACACTGGATGACAGTGAAAAAGTGGCAGAGGCTGTGGGAATCGAAAATGGCCGGATCGTTTTTGTGGGAACGGATAAAGAAGCGGAAGCTTTTTCCTGCAAAAAGCGGATCGACCTTAAGGGAAGGCTGATGCTGCCCGGTTTTGTGGATACACATATGCATATGCTGCATTATGCATTTGTGGAAAGATCTGTAAAACTGTTTGACTGCACAAGTGTTGAGGAAATGCTTGCCGCAGCAAAAAAAAGACTGGAGGAGAGCAAAGGTCAGAAGCTGACCTGGCTCTACTGCAGAGGCTGGAATGAGGAACATTTTGATAAGCCACGCTATCCGCATAAGGATGAGCTGGATGCGCTCTCAACGGAAATCCCCATCATTATGGTGCGTGTCTGCGGGCATGTGGCTGTGTGCAACAGCTGCGGTCTGGAGCTTCTGAAAAAAATCCCGGAGTTCCCGGAGATTGAGAAGGAGGTTGACCTGGATACCGGACTTCTGAAGGAAAATGCAGTACAGTTTTATTCTTCCGTATTGGAAGCACCATCTCAGGAAGAAGTGGAAGACTACATCAAATACAGTGCGAAGAAGCTGAATGAATGTGGATTTACAGGTGTACAGTCCGATGATCTTGCCTCACTTCCGGGAAAAAACTGGCGTCGGATCATGGCCTCCTACAAGGCATTGGATGCCAGAGGAGAGTTGAGTATCCGCCATTATGAGCAGTGCCTTTTTGAGCGGGCGGAGGATGCGAAGGCTTTTATTGAGGAAGGATATCGTACCGGGCAGAGGGGAGATCACTTTACTGTCGGACCGATGAAGCTGATCCAGGATGGTTCCCTTGGTGCAAGAACAGCGGCCATGAATGAGCCTTACGAGGATTCGCCGGGAAATACCGGGATCATTACATTCAGTCAGGAGGAGCTTGACGATTTGTTTGCTTTTTTTGACCAGCATCAGATGCAGGCAGCGGTACACTGTATCGGTGATCGTGCCATGGATATGGTCATTGAGGCAGCTGCGAAATCTCCTTACCGGAAGGATAATAAAAAGGGCAGACATGGTATCGTACATTGCCAGATCACCAATCCGCGTATTTTGCAGGGGATGAAAGACCAGGATCTTCTGGCATATATCCAGCCGGTATTTATCGATCTGGATATGAACACAGTGGAACCTGCCATCGGCGCACACCGTATGGATAAGGTGTATGCATGGAAGAGCATGCTGGATATGGGAATCCATACGTCCGGCGGTTCGGATGCTCCTGTGGTAAGCTTTGATGCCATGGAGAATATTTATTTTGCAGTCACCCGCAAAAATATCAGTGGTCAGCCACAGGAAGGCTGGATCCCATCCGAAAAAATATCCGTAGACGAAGCGGTGAAGCTTTTTACAAAAAACGCAGCTTACGCTTCCTATACAGAAGACGAGAACGGAACCATCGAAGTGGAAAAAAATGCAGACTTCGTAGTTCTGGAGAAAGATATTTATAAGATTGATCCGGATGAGATCAAGACCACGAAAGTGGATATGACAGTTCTTGGCGGTGAGATCGTTTATGAGAGAAAAGTAGAAGAATGACGGCAGTATAAAAAGAAAAAAGTGAGAGGCAGAGTCTGAGTGGAGCAGGCTCTGCCTTTTTGTGTGGTGCAGTAAAAAGTATAGAACAAATATTCGATTGTCCTATACTTTTTTTACGCTGAATGATATACTGTAAAAGCAACAATAATAAAGATAAAAGCACTCTCTTTACATATAGTAACAGGCAGTATTTACATATCCATAAATTTCAGAACAACAAGGAGAACCGTATGGATCATTTCAAATTACACTCCGAATATCAACCCACAGGCGACCAGCCTCAGGCTATCGAAAAACTGGTCAAGGGTTTTAAGGAAGGCAACCAGTTCGAGACTTTTCTGGGTGTGACCGGTTCCGGTAAGACCTTCACCATGGCGAATGTCATTGCCCAGTTAAACAAGCCAACTTTGGTACTTGCGCACAATCAAACACTTGCGGCTCAGTTATATGGTGAGTTTAAGGAATCAGTGAGCATTTCGCAGACAACGGAAAAACCGTTGGCGACGTGATCGAAGATGTAATCCGTTTTGCGGTGAAAACACAGAAAAAATAATGTCAAGTTTGTAGGTGACAAAATTGAAAACAGCTCCCGCATATAGTACAATACAGACACGAAGTATTGTAAGCGTGGGTTGTTTCAAAGAAGGAGGATTAGAATGAAGCAAAGATGTTTTCTATCATGTGCAGGAGCAGATTGCTTCCCGCAGAAGAAAGCAGAAAGATGGCACTACCAAGATTTTCTCCGGTCTTATAAAATGCGCTGACTGTGGCTGGTCTCTTGCCTATGGTGAGAATCGTCAGAATAAAACGCCGTATGGTCATTACCATTGCAGTAATTACGGACAAGGCACCGGTAAATGCTCCATGCACTATATCCGCTACGATACGCTTTGCACCTATGTATTGCTCCGAGTTCAGCATTGGACAAAAGCTGTCCGAGAGGATGAAGAAAAGCTCTTAGAGAGCATCCTGAAGGCTGGAGACAAGGAAAGAGCCGCTGCCATGAAGAAACACACAGCGGAGCTTGCAAAAGCTGAGAAGCGCAAGACAGAGGTTGATAGGCTGTTTGCCAAAATGTATGAGGACAGAGTTTCCGAACGCATTACCGAGTACAACTTCAATATGCTGTCTCAGAAATACCAGATGGAGCAGCTTGAACTGGATGAAAAAATCCAGAAACTCAAAGCGGCCTTATCAGAAAGCAAACAGTCCGTGGAAGATGCAAGGAAATGGATTGAGATTGTCAAACAGTATTCTGAGCCTACGGAACTGACCGCAGAACTACTGAACAACATGATTAATAAAATCGTAGTCCATGAAGCAGTCAAATACGGTAACGGCTTTCGTGAACAGAAAATAGAGATTTACTACCGCTTTGTCGGCAAAATTGATTGATACAAAAAAACTGAGTGTCAGCAGCAACTGGCACTCAGATAAAACAATATCTTTAACTAAGGGAATCGGGAATCTGTTTGCCGAATGTATCAGTATACTTAAAATTATGCGAAATATTAAGTATTAGTCTTAATGAGTTTTTGGCTGGTGAAGATATTGAGATAGATAATATTGAAAAAAAAACAGAAGATACATTGATACAGATAACAAAGGACAGTGGCCGCAAACAACGATACTTAAAGAGAATCATTATAGTGCTTCTTATTGTAGTGGGAATATCTATGGTTACTTTTGGATCCATCGTATGTAATAAATTGCGACAACCACAAAACTATATTCAACCACAAAACTATATTGAAGCAGTAGACTCAGATAGTATAGAAATGAAAACTGCTGAATTGTTATCAGGAATTGATGGAACAATGATGTTTCGATACAATTCAAGGGATACATTTAAAACGTTATCTATTTACTTGTCAGAATATCAGCTTGGACAACGAGTTTCACATAAAAAAGTTTTGGAACTTTCCTATGAAGATGTGAAATCTTCCACAAATGGATTGATTGTCATTACACCGGATTTTGATAATTTTACTGCAAAGCTCATCGCAGCAGATAAATATTCAAAATATATGACAGAAATACCAATTTTGGAGGGAGTTAAAAACAGGGAATATTATGGAAGATCAGCAACGACTATTGAATAACTGTGCGTCGCATTCTCGTTACTTCAGTAGTGATGAGTTAGACGCACTATTTTTGAAAATGAACAGAACGAATGTTTGTAAACTCTTCTTGCGTATGGTATAATAAAAACATGGAGAAAAATATATTTAATATCAATAATAATGGACTTTCATATGGTAGAGGATATGTGTATTCACTGCAGTACCATCTGGTATGGTGTACAAAATATCGGAAAAAAGTTTTAAAAGATG
>OHAG01001901.1_pt1 | contig 12501 bp, 9 predicted proteins | sample 1577081 | NCBI WGS metagenome assembly OHAG01 (sample SAMEA3541513, study PRJEB24748) | human gut metagenome | biome: human gut; feature: human-associated habitat; material: faeces | place: China | collected 2012
CGGCATCGATTTCGGCGAACCCGTGCTCAACACGTATCCGGTCAATGAAAACGTGACCCTGCTGCGCGCGGACGGCGGCCAGGTACAGCTCGCGACCAACGATTATGGCAAGGGCCGCGGCGTGTACATCTCCGGCCTGCCCTATTCGGCGGCCAACGCCCGACTGCTGGAACGCGTGCTGTTCTACGCTTCCCACAACGAAGACAAGTATGCGGCCTGGAGCTCGTCCAATCCGGAATGCGAAGTGGCACACTTCCCCGAGCAAGGGCTGTATTGCGTAATCAACAACACCGATCAGCCGCAGAAGACCACGGTGACTTTGGCCGACGGCACCACCGAGGACTTCGACCTGCCTGACAGCGGTATCGCCTGGCGTGAAGCCTGATCCCACGTTTTGGAGAACGGACCCATCATGACTGAAAGCAATGAAGTTTTATTCGGCATCGCCTCGCATTTTGCGCTGGAAGGTGCCGTGACCGGTATCGAACCTTACGGAGACGGCCACATCAACACCACCTATCTGGTGACCACGGACGGCCCCCGCTACATCCTCCAGCAGATGAACACCAGCATCTTCCCCGATACGGTGAATCTGATGCGCAATGTCGAACTGGTCACCTCCACTCTCAAGGCTCAGGGCAAAGAGACGCTGGACATTGTGCCCACCACCTCAGGCGCCACCTGGGCCGAGATCGATGGCGGCGCATGGCGCGTCTACAAGTTCATCGAACACACCGTGTCCTACAACCTCGTGCCGAACCCGGACGTGTTCCGCGAAGCCGGCAGCGCATTCGGCGACTTCCAGAACTTCCTGTCCGAATTCGACGCCAGCCAGCTGACCGAAACCATCGCCCACTTCCACGACACCCCGCATCGTTTCGAGGACTTCAAGGCCGCCCTCGCCGCGGACAAGCTCGGCCGCGCCGCCGCATGCCAGCCGGAAATCGACTTCTATCTGAGTCACGCCGACCAGTATGCCGTCGTGATGGATGGGCTCAGGGACGGTTCGATTCCGCTGCGCGTGACCCACAATGACACCAAGCTCAACAACATCCTCATGGACGCCACCACCGGCAAGGCGCGTGCGATCATCGATCTCGACACCATCATGCCCGGCTCCATGCTGTTCGACTTCGGCGATTCCATACGCTTTGGTGCGTCCACTGCTCTGGAAGACGAAAAGGACCTCAGCAAGGTGCATTTCAGCACCGAGCTGTTCCGCGCCTACACGGAAGGCTTCGTGGGCGAACTACGCGGCAGCATCACCGCGCGCGAGGCCGAACTGCTGCCGTTCAGCGGCAACCTGCTCACCATGGAATGCGGCATGCGCTTTCTCGCCGACTACTTGGAAGGCGATATCTACTTTGCCACCAAGTACCCCGAGCATAATCTGGTGCGCACCCGCACCCAGATCAAACTCGTGCAGGAGATGGAGCAGAAGGCCAGCGAAACCCGCGCCATCGTAGCCGACATCATGGAGGCTGCCAGGTGAGCCGTCAGCCGAACCATACCCGAACCAGCATGATGGAGGCAGAGCAATGAACGATCAGCTGACCGAGGTATACGCCAGCATCGACGCCCTGATCGATTATGCCTTGGCCCATCTTGACCTTGACCCACGCAACGCAGACTGGACCCGCAACCAAATCTTCGCCCTCTTCCGCCTAGATTCCTACCCCGGACCCAAAACCACAACGTCGGCGGCGTCAGTGTCAGACGTAGTCCAAGACATTGTTGGCAGCCGAAGCCAGGCCCCCTATGGCGAAAAGACCCCCGACCCCCTGCTCGCCGCCTTCCGCGCCGCCGCCACAACCGCCGGCCTTTTCAAGCCGGAGGAAGGCCCGGCCTACGCCGACACCATCATGGGCATCCTCTCCGCCAACCCCGCTGATCTCGACGACCGATTCCTGCTCGTCGAGCACCGGGATGGCGGCATGGCCGCCATGCAATGGTTCTACGACTACTGTGTGGCCAACAATTATGTCAAGCGTGCCCAGCTCGACCGGAACCCGCGCTTCGACTCGCACGGGCTGACGGTGACCATCAACCTCGCCAAACCCGAATTCAAGAACATGAAGAAGGCGGCGGTCGGCAACGCCGTGGCCGGCGGCTACCCGAAGTGCACGATCTGCCATGAGAACGAGGGCTTCGCCGGACGTGACAAGCGCACGCTGCGCACCTTGCCGGTCACGCTCGGCGGCGAGTCATGGTTCTGGCAGTTCTCGCCCTACGGCTACTTCGACCAGCACGGCATCTGCGTGAACACCGACCACACGCCGATGCATGTGGACCGCGACACCTTCGGCCATCTGCTCGACTTCGTGGACCGTTTCCCCGGATACTTCCTCGGATGCAACGCCGCGCTGCCTCGCATCGGCGGCTCGGTGCTCGCCCATGACCATTACCAGGGCGGCGGCGAACTGCTGCCGATGCACAAGGCCGCCACTTGGGCCGCCTTCACACTTGCCGACTATCCGGACGCCGTGGTTGAAATCCTTGACTGGCCCGGCACCGCCGTGCGCGTGGTGTCGAAGAGTCGCCAGAGCATCATCGACGTATCCGACATCATCCGCGAGGCATGGGTCGGTTATGACGACGCGGCGAACGGCATCGCCAGCCATGACGCGGATGGCAACCGCCAATCCGCCCTCTCGCCCAGCGCGATCATCACCGAACGCGGCTATGAGATGAGTCTCATCTTCCGCAACAATGCGATCAGCGACGAGTACCCGGAAGGTATTTTCCATGCACACCCCGAATACTGGCCGGTCAAGCAGGAGCCGATCGGACTGATCGAGGCCCAAGGCTTGTTCATTCTGCCCGGACGGCTCGTCGACCAGCTCGGCATTGTCGAAGAGGCGCTCGCCGAAGGCCGCGATTTGCCCGATGAAGTCAGCGAATTCAGTCTCGAATGGGGCGAACTCGCTGAAACGTTGGCCGGAAACCACGACCGCGAGGCCATCCGCCAAGCCGTACACGACGAGCTCGGCAGCGTCTGCTACCGCATCCTCGGCAACACGGCCGTCTTCAAGCAGAAAGCCACCACGCAAACATTCCTCGAAAGCCTTGGTTTTGCCGCTAGGTGAAACAGGTCAAGTGAAGTAAGCTCAATACTGAAGGAAAAACCGAAGGCAAGTCCTTCCAAAGGAGGGAATATGACTACTGTTCTGGTTACGGGCGGTGCTGGATTCATCGCCACCCACACCGACATCGAACTGCTCAACAAGGGCTACGACGTTATTTCCGTAGATAACTACGGCAACTCGTCGCCCGTGGCGCTTGAGCGCGTCGAGCAAATCACCGGCAAGCCGGTCAAGCGTTACGACGGCGACGTGCGCGATGAGGCGCTCATGGAACGCGTCTTCGCTGAAAACAACATCGACTGGGTCATCCACTTCGCCGGTCTCAAGGCCGTGGGCGAGTCCGTGGCCAAGCCGATCGAATACTACGACAACAACCTGTACTCCACGCTTGTGCTGCTCAAGGTGATGAAGAAGCACAACGTCAAGAAGATCATCTTCTCCTCCTCCGCCACCGTGTACGGCACGCCGAAGGAATTGCCGATTACCGAGGAGACGCCGACCGGCGGCACCACCAACCCGTACGGCACCTCCAAGCTGTTCCAGGAGCAGATTCTGCGCGACGTGCATGTGGCCGATCCGTCCTGGACCATCGTGCTGCTGCGCTACTTCAACCCGGTCGGCGCGCACGAGTCCGGCCTGCTGGGCGAAGACCCGAAGGGTATTCCGGCGAACCTCACCCCGTACGTGGCCAAGGTCGCGGTCGGCGAGCTCAAGGAAGTCCAGGTCTACGGCGACGACTACGACACGCCCGACGGCACTGGTGTGCGTGACTACATCCACGTGGTCGACCTGGCCAAGGGCCACGTGGCCGTTATTGACCACATCGACAAGGAAGGCGTGTTCGTCTACAACCTAGGTACTGGCCACGGCTACTCCGTGCTTGAGGTTATCAAGGCTTACGAGAAGGCCGCCGGTCATCCGATTCCGTACGCGATCAAGCCGCGTCGCCCCGGTGACATCGCCGCCTGCTACGCCGACGCTTCCAAGGCGGAGAAGGAGCTTGGCTGGAAGGCCGAGCTGACCATCGACGACATGGCCGCCTCCTCCCTCAACTGGCAGACCAAGAACCCCAACGGTTTCCGCGACGCGGAGTGATATGAGCAGATGAGCTCCCTCTGATGAGGGAGCTCATTGTCGTTTCATCACACGATGCGCCTATCGGCGGCCCAGCGGGTGAGCTCGGTGCGATTCGAAAGCTGAAGCTTTCGCAACACCGAGCTCACGTGCGTTTCGACCGTCTTGATCGAAATGAACAGTTCGGCCGCCACCTCTTTATACGTGTAACCACGCGCGATCAGCCGCATGACCTCCTGCTCGCGGGCGGACAGCCGGTCCAGCTCCTCATCATGAGCCCGTGCCGCACCATCAGCGCCGCCATCAGACCCCGCCGCCGGCACACCTTGGAAGGCCGAAAGCACAAAACCGGCCAGTTTTGGCGAGAACACGGCATAGCCCTCATGCACCTGCTTGATGGATGAAATCAAATCAGCGCCGGTAATCGTCTTGGTTACATAGCCCTGGGCGCCGGCGCGAATCACCGCCCCCACATCCTGCGGCGCATCTGAAACCGACAATACCAGAAACACGGTAGTAGGGGAGTAGGACCGCGATTTGGCGAGGATCTCGGCACCGCCGCCACCCTCGCCGCCGGGCACATGCACATCCAGCAACACCACCTGCGGCTTGGTCTGTGCGATCATCGCCACCGAACCGGGCACGTCCGCCGCTTGGCCGACGATATCGAAGGAATCACGCAACGTGGCGATTACGCCCGCACGGAACATCTCATGGTCATCGACCACGGCCACACGAATCTTGGCTGTCTCGTTCTCGCTCATCGATGTTCTCCCTGCGCCGCTTTCAGCGCGATCGGCATATGCATTCTGACCTCGGTGCCCCAGCCGGCCCTGGACACTATCTCCACTGTACCGCCGCGCCGTTTGATGCGGCCGATAATCGATTCGCGGATGCCCAGCCGGTCGGGCGGAATGGCGTCCATATCGAAGCCTTCGCCATGGTCGCGCACGAACACTTCAACCATCGTGTCGCTGGCCTCGCAATACAAAGACACTGGCTCGCCGCCATGCGTGACCGCATTGACCAACGCCTGACGGGTGGCGTCCAGCAGCGCATCGGTCTGGGCGCTCGGCCGCGCGTCGCCCACGGTGACCACCTCAATCGGCTTGCCGTGCTCGTCCTCCACCTCGGCGGCGATCTGCTTCAATCCGGCTCCCACCGAACGATCCGATGTGGAACGTTCCTGATACAGCCATTCGCGCAGCTCGCGCTCTTGGCTACGCGCCAGGGCGAATACGGTGGTCGGTTCCTCGGAGTGCAGCTGAATCAGCGCCAACGTTTGCAGCACGCCATCATGCAGATGGGCGGTCATGTCCGCGCGTTCCTCTTCGCGCTCCTTCAATGCCTGCTCGTGGGTGAGTCGTTGCAGCATCGCGTTCGCCCACGGCATCACCGCCACCACGATACCGACGATCATCACGAATCCGCTGGCAACAATGCGTCGAGGAGAGGTGCCCCACCCAGGAATGCTGACATTATGCACATACAATGCCCATCCCACGAAAATCAGTGCGATGCCGCCCAACATAGACAACAGCTGCGTACCTCGCGGACTAAGATTCATCCATGCCAGTGCGATGCCGCCCAACCCTACCAGCAGCGGAAACACAATCTGGACATCCGCACCGGTGCTGGTGAGCAACAGTCCAGTGGCCATCAACGCGAAACCGGCCAATGCCACGACGGACGGTTTCGGAGCACGTTGGATGGCCTCGGACAATGATTCCGGTGCGGCAGCCGATTCGTCGTCATGAGCGGCAAGTGGCTGATTGCCTCGCGCAAGCGGCGCCTGATTAACGGGCACTGTGCGAGCCGCAGCCGCCACCGGGTCTCCGGCAGGCATGAACACCCACAGGAATACATAAGCGATGATGCCTGCGCCGTAGAGGACGGTCAGTGCGATGAACGCAATCCGAACCCATGCCACGCCGATGCCCAAGTGCAGGGCGATGCCCTTGCACACGCCGGTGAGCCAACGGCCCTGCCGGGGGCGCATCAACGGCATGCGCGCGGGCAGCAATGGTTCGGGAGATGACGTCATACTCCTATTGTGCCGCGCTCAGGGCGTTGCGGCCGGGGTTTTACCCGGTGTTCAGGGAACAATCAGGGTGTTCCCCGAGCGTTGTGGCAGTGGTCGGGCGGTGTAATGGAATCATGAGCAATCCAAACGCGAATCCATATCAGCCACAGCCGCAGCCTGGTCCGCAAAAAAACAAGACATCGCGACGCTTCTTCACTTGGGTGCGATCCAGTGGACTGGTTCGCGGCGACGACCGGTGGATCGGCGGCGTATGCAGCGGCATCGCTTTACGGCTTGGCTGGAGCCCCACATTAGTACGTGCGTTGGTGATTGTATGTACATTGTTCTTCGGTTTTGGCGCAGCTCTGTACGCACTCGGCTGGTTTCTGATGCCGGATGTACGCGATGGGCACATCTTGGCCGAGGACCTCATTGCCGGCCAATGGGACTGGAATTGTCTGGGATGCTTCCTGTTCCTCGCCGTGGCAATCGTGATTCCAGGTGCGGGGTGGGGTTGTATTGCGCTCGCCGCCTTAGCGCTATGGCTGTTGGCCAAAAGCGGCATTCGCCAGCAGGAAGGGTACGGATTCGGGGCATCTGCGCCGCGACCGGTTTCACAGCCTGTGTCATATCCAGCTCCACAGCCTGTCTCATATCCAGCCGCGCAACCAGTACCTCAATCTCCTTTGTATTCAGCTCCGCAACCTTTTCCACAACCTGTTTCACAACCTGTTTCACAAACCGCGCCTAGTGTTTCACAGCCTGTTTCACAGCCTGTCTATCAGTCGATGCCCAGCGTGATGCCGGGTACTGTGCCCGGCGCGATGCCCGGCACAGTACCCAACGGGCCGTTTGCCCCCGACCGTATGAATGCGACGGCCTATGCCCCCACCGAGTCCAAGCGCCGCAAGCCGGCGGGCCCAATCGTGGTCTTGAGCATACTGGGCCTTACCTTCCTCTCCTTTGCCGGTCTGATGGGACTGATTTGGGTAAACGACATGGGCATTATCGGCATTATGCGTCTGGGCACCATCTGGATTGCCGCAGTATGCATAGTGATGGGGCTGGTGGTCATCATTCTCGGATTCAGAGGACGGCGTACCGGTGGTCTGATTCCTCTCGGACTGGTTGCCGGTGGATGCGCGCTCTGCATGACCATCGTTTCAGGCACGTATGGCGTGTACTACCGTGATCTTGGTGCCAGCGGCATCAATACTGTTGTTTCACTGAGCCAATCTGTCAGTGCGAGAAACAGCGACGGCATGAACGATGTGCAAAAGGATGGCATCTTCGTTGCCGATGCCAGCGATGCCACGTTTGAAACATTGCAGCAAGGTGTGGCGTTCAGCGGTGAAAACTACAACACCGATCAGGCAATCATTGATTGGTCCGATTGGGACAAGACACATGGACCGCACACGGTGAAGATGCTGGATGGCAAAACTTCCATCAGTAATTGCCCGGTCGGTACCATCACCATAGCCGCAACACAGGCGCAAGTGCATATCGTTCTGCCGGATTCCTGCACTTACGCCTTCGGCACCGCCGACTCCTACTACTCCACTTCGAGTGACGTTGGCGGCAAATACGAGATGGTATACAACAACTACATGGGTCCAAGCTTTGTTTTCTTCGAAGCTGAAAGTGCCACCAATGGGCCTGATCACGAATGGTTGTATAAGGAATCCGCCATGCCGGACAACGGCCCAGAATTAAAAATCAATATTCCCTATGTGGTGGAAGCACGTGTCAACGTGGTGTACGCCTCCGATTGGGAAGGCTCTACGTTCCAGCCGCTTGCCGATATATACGACGGCAACAGTACAAGCAAGAACACAACCGAACAATCGGAATGATCAAGCCGTTGCAACTAGGAGATGGAATCATGACTGATGAAACCAAGGAATTCGCCTCCATCGAGGATGCGACACCGACCACGGCCATACCTTCCGAAACCGACGCGACCACCGCGACCACAACCATGGTGACCGTCGATGACCGAACCGATACCACGGTGCTGCCATCCGCAGCGGATGATGACGAAACGGCTGTGCTGCCCGTCCCCGACAATCATGCGGATGCGTCGGTCTCGGATGTGGATACGCAGGCAACAGCTGCCTCTCCATCGCCCATCGAACCAACCACAGATCGGATTGCCCTGGAAACAGTTGCCGATGCCGTGGAGGGAGATGGTGGGCCGATTCCATCTGCCGATGATGTGCCGATGTACGCAGCATCTTCAGCACGACCTCCCTATGGGCAGTCTCAGACCGCCGGCAAACCATGCCAGCCTGGGGGGAGCGCCAAGAACGTCCAGAGCGCCAAGAACGTCCAGAATGCTAAGGATGTCAAGAGTGCCAAGAACATCCAGAAACAGAGCACCAGCGCGCCTACTGTGGTATTCGGACTATTAGGCGTGATTATCGGCGTGATCGCGCTGGTTTTCGGGTACATATCTCCGGATCGGATGATTTCGTTGTTCTCGCCGAATCCGCAATTGCTGACGGCTATTATTTGCGCCGTAGTGGGACTGATTCTGGTAATAGTGGCCGTTGTATGGGCCATAGTCGGTGCCGTCAAGAAGAGAAAATAGCGTTACAAACCATTGCATTACGGTCCCAGTAGAAGCACATTATGACGGGAGCCGACCGATAAGAGCCGACCGTTCTATGCTGATGGGGGGGGAGGCATAGTAACTATGAAACGGATTTCGGCGCGGCGGGTAGCGAGCGCCATCGCCACCGCGATGGCGATGACGCTGGTATTCGCCACACTTGGCTGGGCGATGATGCCGCAATGGAACACACGGCCCTACACCAAGCACATCGTTATCGCTTCTGCCGACACCACCATCACCCCTGCCCATGCGAACATTCCCCACGAGGGGCGATATCGTACGCGTGAAACCCGACTATCCATCAAGACCGGCGACGGCGTCACGCTACCCGCCGTACTACGTGAACCGGTCGACGCTCCCGGGCCACGCCCGGCTTGTCTGTTCATTCACGGGTCCGGTACCAGCGGTGCCGAGGATTTCGGCGATATCGCCAACGCCATGGCCTCTGCCGGCATCGTGACCTTGGTGCCGGCCAAGCGCAACGACAACTACACCGTGCTGCATCGCGACTACCCGCGTTTTGCTCGCGAATACGGGCGTTCGCTCGACGTGCTGCGTGGCATAAGCGGCGTGGACCCCGCCAAAACCGGCATCTACGCCGAATCCGAAGGCACCTGGATCGCCACGATTCTAACCTCGAAACGGCAAGACATTGCCTTTGCCATACTTACATCCGCACCGGTGTTCAATGGACGTGAGCAAATGGCCATGGCTGTCAGCGCCTATACGCATGAGGCCGGCGCGCCCAAGCCCGTGGTCAAAGACATGGCCAAATTGATGTCGCTGGACTACGCGCCATTCGATCTGGCCTATGCCGACTTTGATGCCGACCGGTATCTGAAATCCCTCACCATGCCGGTGCTGGTGAACTACGGCACCTACGATACGGCCATGCCCATCGAACAGGGGGCGCAGCGGATCATCGCCACGGCCAACAAGTCCGGCAACGAGAACGTCACCGTACGCTATTTCGCCGGCAACCATCAGATGCGGGCTGGTGAGGGCTTATTCACCCCGAACCTGCCATTGGCCGAAGGCTATACGCAAGCGCTGGAAAATTGGGTGAACGGTGTGACTGCCGGAACCAAAGCCGATGGATGGGCAACGCCCCAAGTCGCCGGTGCGACACCTCACCAGCGCTTCGCCGCGCCGCAACGTACCAGATCCGGTATCGTCGGCTCGCTCGGCGTGCTGGCCGGTCTGATGGTGGCAGGGCCCGTGCTGATCGTGATGGCGGCGATATTAGGTATTGGCTTGACTGTGTTTTCTTGGCTACAGACGTTGCTGGCCGGGCGACGTAGTGTGGCGACTGTGCGGGCCATGCATGCGACGCCGAGTGGGCTGGGAGCCGCCCAACAGCGTACGTTGCACGGCATTGCCGGCTTATCTGCCGGTATCGGCACAGCGGTGATGGTGATTACTGGGCTGTTGTACGGCTATATGAGCGCCGTAGGCGTATCGGCTGTATTGGTTATGCCTCAACCGCAGTTGTTTTCCCTTGGGTGGAGGGCATTGCAGGTGCTGACCGTGCTGTTGGTCGTGCTGTTCGCGTGGGAACTGGAACGTATGTGGCGGTATCGCGCCAGCATTATCGGCGTGCGTCGTGTCATTTGCGTGATGGTGACACTGGCTGCACTTGTCACATTGACGATATTGTCTTTCTGGGGGTTGTTCAGTCTGTGATATTCACGGTCGTTACCGGCTCCTTCCCGAATATGTGCCACTGAGTCGCCGTGAGCGTCACAAATTCGGGAAGGTGGATGGGGCGTGACGGCGTGGAGGCACTGTCGTCAGCGCTGAGCGGCTTCAGCCTCATCCAAAGTGTCGAAACCGCCGAGCTGGACTGTGTGCAACAAGGTTTCCTCAGTGATATTGCGTTGCGGGCTGGCTGCGGCGCGCTCGCCAATCATCGCTTCGTAACGTTCGAAGGTCTGGTCGGAATACGTACCAAGCTCGCCGCGCAGATAGGTTTCGAATGAGGTGGCAGATGGTGTGTCTTCGGTGGTGGTGAGTGCGCGCATCGCCTCGCCGAGCTTGGGGTAGCGCTCGCGGAAATCCTTGGCCCAGGCGACCTGCTGGGCGATGACCTGTTCCTGACGGGCCGCGCGCTCTTCAGAGAGACGCGGAATATACGGCTCTATGTTCTTCGTGAAATTTTCCGGTGCGGTGGAGGCCATCATGCGGCCGTATTTTTCGGTCACGAGGTTGCGGCCCACGTGGTCGGCCGCGTCAAGATCAGCGGCATAGCTGGTGAGTAATGGCCGCTCCCATGTGAGGAACTGGGCCAACCGCATCTGGTGGAACACCGGCCAGTTGCCTTGGCATGCCGCGCGTCCACCCTCATTGTTGGTGCGCTGGAACTGATCCCATTCATGACGCACAATAGCCTCGCGCAGTTCATCATCAGTCAGTTCGTTGGTCATCGACGTTCCTTTCACTGATACCTCCCTCTGATGAGGGAGGTGGCACGGCGAAGCCGTGGCAGAGGGAGCTTGAATCTACAAACTTTTAAGCACCGGATCATCAGAGGCGATGTGGTCCTCGACATACGGGCGCTGCCATTCGAGGAAGGTCTCGCCGGACGTGGTCAGGTGTTCGCGTTTGAGTTCCTTGACGATATCCACCGCAATCTGCTCCACAATATCGTTGATTTTCTCGATTGCTGGAGCCGCGCCCTTGCCGCCTTCGCCAAATCCGGCCCCGCCATAGCAGGCTGCCGAACTCAATCGCATCACGGTTTCCAACTGTTCGCCCACGTTCGGCAACAGCGCGAACATCGAGCCAGACAGCTTGCGCAATGCTGCGAACTGCCACTTGTAATACGGCATATAGCCCACCACCATCGGCACGTTAACCAGGAACACCAACGAGGCGGTGGCCTGCACGAACTCGTGGATGGACAGCCATGCGGCCGCGCCGTCGCCGCGCTTCAACGAACGCGGCAGATTATATTGACCGGCCTGGGCGATCATGCCGAGTCGCTTGGAGATCAGCGCGAGCCGCACATCGTCGGGCATGTTCTTGAACCCTTGGCGCGTCTTGGAAAACAGACCGGTGGGATCGGCGAACACCTCGCCATTGGTGGCGGCGGCCAAGGTCGATTCCTGAAGCATTAGCCACTCATGCGGCGCGGTCTGCGCCGGCGCAGTGTGATACCCGGTGATCGACTCAAAGAAGTCACCGATGCGGAACACGCCGTCACGGCGATTCGCGCCCTGTGCGCGCGGCGTGACGGGGGAGAGCGGTGCATCAATCGGAGTCGTCATCGCTTCCGCCACATCAGAGGACGCCGCGCCTGACTCGGCAGTGGCGGTATCGTGCGTAGCGGTGCCGGGGGTGGGTGCGTTTGCCGCATCGGGTATGACGGTGGAGCCTGCACCTGCGGAGGGGAATGCTCCGGAAGCATCGGACCTGGCATGCGCCTCGAACGTCACGCGGCCTTGCGCATCCACGCTGAACTTGCGCGGCAGTGCCTCGTAATCGACCTCAAGTTGCTCGCCGATCGCCGCGTAATCCTCATCCGTAAGCCACAGGCAGAAGCGCGGGCCGAAATCGTGGTCCTGCGAATACGCATCATCGAATCCGTAGCATTCCGAGCCATGACCCACCAGACCGGCGGCGATACGCCCGGTATACTGCGGATACTTCGCCGCAATCATCGGCTTGCCCATCTGCGTCCAGAACGCGCGGGCCAGCTTCAGTCC
>OHAG01001904.1_pt1 | contig 12495 bp, 11 predicted proteins | sample 1577081 | NCBI WGS metagenome assembly OHAG01 (sample SAMEA3541513, study PRJEB24748) | human gut metagenome | biome: human gut; feature: human-associated habitat; material: faeces | place: China | collected 2012
AAAAGTTCCACTTAAATATAAACGCAGACAATACAGAATTAGCGTACGCAGCCTAATTAGGCCGCAGTCGGCCCCGGATCATCTGCTGTTCGGGTCACCGGCTTCAAACAGGCGGAGCACTTCGTTCCCAAAGCTTTGAGGGGATGGAAGAATTTATGAAGCTACTAAAGTGAGGAACCTGTCATTAGGTGCCGCATGGAGGGAATGTTAATATAATGACTGTGATGGGAGATGCTCGAATGGATGGGCTTTCGGACGCGGGTTCAACTCCCGCCAGGTCCACTGATATCCTGAAATTTTTGAAAGAATCAAAGATTTCAGGATATTTTTTTGCGCTTTTTTGAAAAAATCAATAGCAAAATCAAATGATAATAAATATCAATATCAAAAAAAGAATTGAAGCAGAAAAAAACATATGGTACATTTATTGAGTTAGAAGAGTGAAATTGAAAATAATACAGACTAACTATTGATAGATGAAAATAACTATAGATATAGAGGATAAAGAATGAAAAGAAAGATTGTAATAGCCATTTTATGTGCGGCAGTGTCGATGGGAACCATCGGCTGTGGAAACAGTACGGCATCTGCCAAGACAACACAGACGCAGACAGATAAAAAAGAAGATTCCAAAAGTGAAAATTCCGAAAAATCCAGTGAAGAAAAGCAGAGTCGCGATATATTTGCGATGGATACGTATATGACGGTAACAGCATATGGAGAGCATGCATCTGAAGCAGTAGATAAAGCCGAGACAGAGATCAAACGACTGGATGGAATGTTGTCTACCGGAAATGAAAACAGTGAAGTGTACAAATTAAATCAAAACGGGGAAGCTGTTGTTTCGGATGACACGGCGTACTTGTATGAACGCTCTGAAAAAATATATAAACAGACAAAAGGAGTATTTGACATATCCATCTATCCGGTCATGGATGCATGGGGATTTACAACGGAGAATTACCGGATCCCTGCGGAGGGTGAACTGAGTGCGTTACTGAAGAATGTAGATGCATCGAAGATCCAATACGACAAAAAGATAAAAAAAATCACGCTGCCTAAGAATGTGAAAATTGATTTCGGAGGAATTGCGAAGGGATATACATCTTCAAGGATTATGCAGATTTATAAAAAGTGCGGTGTGACGAGCGGTCTGGTAAGTCTTGGAGGAAATGTACAGCTTCTTGGTGCAAAACCAGATGGAAGCGCATGGAAAGTTGCGGTAGAAAGTCCGGATGAAGACGGAAATTATCTTGGAATCCTGCAGGCAAAGGACAAGGCGGTTATCACATCGGGCGGATATGAGAGATACTTTGAAAAAAATGGGAAGAAATATCATCATATTATTGATCCGTCTACCGGTTATCCGGCAGAGAACGGACTGACTTCGGTAACGATCGTAAGTGATGACGGAACACTTGCGGATGGATTATCTACTTCACTTTTTATCATGGGAAAAGAGAAAGCGGAGAAATTCTGGAAGAAGTATAACGATAAATTTGATGTGATTCTGCTTACGGATGACGAACAATTATACGTATCAGAAGGGATCGCGGATGATTTTCAATCGGATTATAAGGTAAATGTAATGAAAAAGTAGAGGTGGAAGATATGGATAAAGAAAAAGTGATCAAAAAAATAAAACAGGGTGCACCGGCTACCTCGGCGATTGTAGTTGCAGCCTGTATCGGGGTGTCGTTAAGCGGCTATCAGGTACCGGTTTATGAAGCTCAGGCGCGGACGAAAGAGACAAAGACAACGGATGCCGAGGAAGCGAAGAAGACAGAAAGCAAGGCAAAAGGTTCTTTTGATCTGGCAGACGGAATCTATAAAGGAACAGGAACCGGTTATGCCGGTGAGGTGACTGTTGCGGTAACGATCAAAGATAAACAGATTACGGCAATTGATATCTTAAGTTCTTCGGACGATGCAGCGTTCTTTAACCGTGCAAAAGCAGTGATAGACAGGATCATTGCAGGACAGACTCTGGATGTGGATGTGGTGTCTGGCGCAACATTTAGCTCTAATGGTATTATCAGTGCGGTGAAGAATGCATTGACAGGAGAAAAAGACAGTGGAGAGACGGGAGAATCCAAGTCCGGAAATGCAGCGGTACAGGGAAGTACACTGTCACTGGCTGACGTGCAGGATGCGGCAGCGTATAAAGATGGAACCTATTATGGAACAGGAACCGGATTCGGAGGAACTTTGAAAGTTAAGGTTGTGATCAGCAGAGGAAAGATTACGTCTATTGAGGTTGTGGAGAATCATGATGACAGCAGTTATCTGAATCGTGCAGAAGCATTGATCGGCAATATTATTTCGTCGCAGAGTACAAATGTAGATGTAATCTCCGGGGCGACTTACAGTTCGAACGGAATTAAGAGTGCAGTAAGAGATGCACTCCGTCAGGCTGCAGTAAGCGGTAATTCACAGTCTGTGAATGCGAAGACGGAAGATACTTCTAAGACAGAAGACAATACGACTGTCAAAGGCAATTTCCCGTATAAAGAAGGTATTTATTACGGAACGGCAGAAGGGTATAACGGTGAGATAAAAGTAGCGGTGGTTCTTCAGGATAAATCAATCAAGGCAGTACTCGTAACAAAGAATCATGATGATGAAAAATTCTTTAACCGTGCAATGGATGTAGTAAAAAATATTATGAAAAAACAGAGTACGGATGTGGACGTAGTATCCGGAGCAACTTACAGTTCAAATGGTCTCATAAATGCAGTGAAGAATGCATTAAAAGAAGCAGAAAAGGTAACAAACGGACAGACAACGGAGCCGGATAAGGAAGAAGCGGATACTTCAGAACTTGAAAAAGCGATGAAAGAAGCAGAAGAACTGAAACAAGAGGATTATACAGAAGCAACCTATGCGGTTCTTAAGACCAGAATGGAAGACGCACAGAAGCTGCTTGATGCAGATAAGACAGAGATCAGTCAGGAAGATGTGGACCAGGCTCTTGAGAATCTGAACCAGGCACTGGCACTGCTGGAGAAAAAAGATGATGGCGAAGATGATACTACAGTATATAAAAATGGTATCTATGAAGGACGTGCGCTGTGCAGACCGGATGAAGATGAAGATTTCACGGCTTATAATCTGACATTGAAAGTGACAGTGCGGGATGACAAGATTGTTGCTGTTACTGATGTAAAAGGGGACGGAGATTCATCGAATGACAGATATATCCTTCGCGCTGCAAACGGAACATCGAATAAAAAAGGTGTGACAAGCCAGCTGATCGAGAAAGGTAATATAGAAGGAATTGATGCAGTATCGGGTGCAACCTGTACTTCAAAAGCAATCCTGGATGCATGTGAGAACGCCTTGCTTTCTGCAAAAAGACAGTAAAAAGAGACTGAGTTAAAGGAGAGAGAAGAATGAGAGAATTCTGGATGCGCCTGATGAGTGTTGTAGTGATCGTCGGGTTGATATTGGGATATAATTCTGTGCTGGATGTCAGAGCAAAAGATGAGGAAATTGCAAAACTGAATGCCAAAATCGAAAATACGGAAAGTTTAGAAGATGAGGATTCAAAAAACGGTTCTTATAAAGACGGAACATATACCGGAGAAGCGGATGGATTTGGTGGAACTGTTAAAGTGGAAGTGATAGTAAAAAAGCAGAAGATTAAGGAAGTAAATATTGTCTCTGCTGATGGAGAAGATGGTTCTTATCTGACTATGGCGAAAGATATTATACCGAAGATTCTGGATGCGCAAAGTGCAGAAGTAGATACGATCAGTGGTGCGACTTTCAGTTCTACAGGAATTAAGAATGCGACAAAACAGGCATTAGAAAAGGCGGTAAAATAAATGAATGCAAAACAATTGAAAAAGATACATATATGGATAAGGGCAATCACCCAATTGCTGTATTTTATCTTTATTCCGTCGGTATACACGGCAGCATTTGCAGGTGTGAAATATATATTTACACAGATTGGTGCAGGTGAAAAAGTGGCGCTGACATCATTTGTTACTGTACTTATTGTGGTGTGTGTATATACTGCTGTTTTCGGAAGATTCTTTTGTGGATTTGCCTGTGCATTTGGAAGTCTTGGCGATGGAGTGAATGCATTATACAGACTGATCTGCAAAAAGATGAAAAAGAAACCGGTGCAGATTCCGGACCGGATTGCAGACAGACTTGTATATCTGAAATATGTGATCCTGGTAATCATCGTATTTATGTGCTATGGCGGTGTATACAGTAAAGCACAGGGGACAAGTCCTTGGGATGTATTTTCCATGATACATGCAGGAAATTTTAAACTGAATGGATATCTCATAGGGTTGATCATTCTGGTATTTCTGATTGTCGGAATGTGTCTGGAGGAAAGATTTTTCTGCAGAAATTTCTGCCCGATGGGAGCTGTATTCTCACTGGTTCCGGTGTTGCCGGTATTTGCACTTCACAGAGACCGGGAATCCTGCATTCCAAAGTGCAGTGCATGTTCCAGAAAATGTCCGGCGAATATCGGACTTCCGACGGATGGTTCCTGGAAAGTAGAAGGTGACTGTTTCCAGTGCCAGAAATGTATAGATACATGTCCGAAGAAGAATATTCACTGCGGAGTGAAAAAGATCAGAGGCAATGAAATCTGGTTTACAATTTTAAGAGCGTTGATATTACTTGGATTATGTATCTGGCTTGGAGTATAAAATAACATAATATGCAGACATGTGTGGAAAATGCACATGTCTGATAAGTAAAATTTTTTTTGATTATAAGTTAGAAAATACTAACTTAATAATAAATATTTTCATTAAGGAGGCTTTTATGAAAAAGAAAGAAATGAAGACAAAAGTAATGGCAGTTGCGATGTCGGCAACCATGGCAGCCAGCATTTGTCCGGCGGTACCGGCGATGGCGGTAACGAAAGATCAGGTGGCAAAAGATGGAACATATACGAAGATTGCACATGTCACAAGAACAGAGGATGATGATGAAGATGAATGGAATGAATATGATGTCCGAGTAGCCTTGACTGTAAAAGATGGAAAGTTTTCTGATATTGTAGTAACTCCGGAAAATGGCTATGAGTCTGGTAACGATTCATATTTTAACAAAGCATATTCTAAATCAAAGGGAATAAAATCAAAATTAGCTGGTCAGTCAGCAACAGAAGATACAATTAATAGTTGGGATACCGTATCTACTGCAACAAGATCATCTGATGCCATAAAAAAAGCGGCATTAGAAGCAATCCAGTCAGCACCAGAAGCAAGTACAGCAGCAACTGTAGATACAGCAGCTCTGGAAGCTTCAATTACGAAAGCAAAAGCATTAAAAGAAAGTGATTACACAGCTGAGACATGGAATACGTTAAAGACAGCACTTGCGTCTGCAGAGACAGCACTCGCTGAAAAGAAATCTCAGGATACAGTCGATGCAGCGAAAAAAAATCTTGATAGTGCAATTGATAACTTGAAAGCAGCAGTAAAAGAAACTAAATATCTTGTCATGAACGTGCCATACAATCAGTTCTATAAGGCTTACAATCTGACAGATAAAGCAGTATGGGAAGTAGAAAGCGGAGTAGATGCGGTATCTACAGCAACTACAAATAAATTCAAAGGCACAACTGGACTTGCAAAAGGTACTTACAACAATGGAAAATACATCATGGGTGTAACAATTCCGGTAGAAGTAAGCGCAGAAGATTATGCAAAATTGAATACAAATCTGACAGCAAATGATGATTATTATTTTACAACATTAGACAAAGCACCGGAAGCATACAGCAAATTAACAGTAAATAAAGACGGAACATACAGCTATTTACTTTATTTTGACGGGTTTGAAAAAACAGCTTCTCTAAAATGTCAGATGCAACGGTAACGAATAAATATCTTTCTGTTCCGGCAGACGAATTAGAGTTAAACGGAGGATATGGAGATTACCAGATTACTGTTGACGGACTTGGAACAAAAACAGGTTTAAAAGTAGGAGAAAATGAAACAAAAGAATATACTCTTTATGGTGCGATTTTAAATACAACTTCCGGAAAGAGCTACGGAATGACCAGTCTGGAAAATCTCTGGGTTGGTACAAAGACACCAAATGTAGAAATTGCGTGGTCAATTAAAGAAGGCCAGGGATTAAAGAGAGCACATGGAAAGGGAGATGCATTCTATCAGTTCGCAGATATGAATGGAGCTGCTTTAAACAGTGTTACACTGATTACAGATCTTGGAGTGATCAATGTTCCGTGTAATGTAACATTAGACAAATATTACGATGGAGATCTCAGCGGTTTAAAATACTCTCTGGAAAATGATTCAGAAGAACTTAAAATCAGTGGAATCCCAGAGGACCTGAAAGATGTAACCGTATCAGTATCTGGCGGTCTGGCAGATAAAGCAAGTGTTAAAGATGGAAAGGTTACTTTAACAAAGGCACCGACAGCTGGTACTCAGTATACAATTACAATTAGCAGCAGTAATTATCCGGATATCACAAGAAAGACATCGACACCAATTACAGATAAACAGAAAGATAAATTACAGAAACTGATTGAAAAAGCAGAGGAGACAACAGGTTATTCTGAAAATGCAGATCTGAAAGAGCATGTGAAAGAAGCTCAGGCCATGATTGCAAATAAGGAAGCGTTATCGGCAGATGCAGCAGAACTGATCAATGAATTAGAAGAAAAGATCAAAGCTACATATCCAACAGTAGAAGCAACTGCAACATTAAAGGGATCAGAACTTGAAGTTGCTTTGAATGGAGTAGAATTAAAAGATCTGGAAAATCCAACATATAAACTGACTTACAGAGCAGGACGCAGAGAAGATACTCTGACAAGCGGTGATCTGAAAGATTTAAAAGTTGCACTGGATAAAGAGCCGACAGTGGGTACAAACTACACACTGACGATTACAAGTGATAACTATCAGGATATTAAAACGAGTGTAGTTGCAGAAGAAGCAGTAACAGACGAGTATGTTCTCATGAACATCCCGTATGCAGCATTCTACAAATCAGAGACAACAAACAATGACGTGGATGTTGATGTATTTACTTCTGCAACAAAGAACAAGACACGTACCACAGGACTTGCAGGTGGTTCTTATCATGAAAATGCAGATGGATCACAGATTGATGGTATTACATTTGCTGTGAAAGTAGATCCTTCAGTAGATCTTACAAAATACAAAGAAGTAAAAGATACGGATAAAGTTGATATTACAGTAACGAACCGTGGACAGACATCTACCACAACATTAGAAGGAAAAGATACACTTTTTGAAAACGAGACATATGCATACTATCCATTGACAGAGGCTCCTGCAAATTACAAAGAAGTTTCTATGGACAAGGATGGAAAACTTGTATTCAGCGAGGTTAAAGGACAGAAAGCAGAAGCTCTGACAGGTGTTACGGCAGAATTGTTAACACAGTCTTCTTATGGAGATTACCAGCTTAATCTGGACGGACTTCCGGAAGATAAGATTACATCTTCTAATGTAAATGCAGTCGTTGTAAAGACAATAGATGGAACTGCCTATGGTATGCGTCATCTGGAGAACATCTGGAGAGGAAATGAGCTCGCTTGGAGTACCGGATATACAGAGTCAGTACATGGTTGCCCGACATCTTCAGCGCATTATGCATCTATGATGGGCAAGACGATTGACAGTATTGAATATTATACAACAAATGGTCTATATACAATTGATGTTAATGATCTTTATGTCCCTGTAAAATTTGCAAAAACAGAGGATGCTGTTAAGGTTGCAGATGCAGATATTTCTGCTGGTAAGACGGCGATAGAGCTGAATCTTAGGGATGATTTTGATCCGGAATACACCGTTGAAGGATTGAATGTGAAAGTAGAAGGCAATGTATTAACATTTAAAGCAGATTCTTCAATTAATCCGGGGAAATATACACTTACAGTAAAAGATAAAAATGGAAAATATGCAGATTTGAAAACAACATTCATTCTGTCAACAACAGATATGCCGGCAACATATGATGCAGATAACAAAAAGCTTACAGTGGCAGAAAACAGTAATGAGGAAGCATTCAATACTTATATCGGAAATATTACATCTGTAAATGTGAACGGCACCGATTATGCAGCAAGTGGAAGAGGTTCTGTAAAGATTATTGATAAAGACGGAACACTGGTGACAGATGCAGCGCCATTTAAAGATGCGGCGGCCGGAACAGAATTCCAGATCACGGTTACATCAACTGGTTATACAACATCTCTTACATTTACATACAAAGTTCTGGGAGAAACTCCGGCGCCATCTGAAGTAGATACAACGAAACTTGCAGCAGCAATTGAAAAGGCAGAAGGATTAAACGAATCAGATTATACAAAAGACAGCTGGAAAGCACTTCAGTCAGAGCTGACAAAAGCGAAATCTGCACTGGAAGCAAAAGAGAGCCAGGATACAGTTGATAAAGCAGCAGACAGCCTGAACAAAGCAATCGACGCACTGGAAGCAGCGACACCGGATGAGCCGACGAAAGAAGTATCAACAGATGCACTTGAAAAAGCAATTAAAGCAGCAGGTGCTTTAAAAGAATCAGATTATACAAAAGACAGCTGGAAAGCACTTCAGTCAGCACTGGCTGAGGCTAACACAGCACTGAAAGAAAAGAAAGATCAGGATACAGTTGATAAAGCAACTGAGAAGCTGAATAAAGCAATCAGTGCACTTGTGAAAAAGGATGCAGGACAGAAAGTTAACGGTACAAATGGAACAACCGGTACATCAGGCAAATCCGGTAAGACAGGATCCACATCGAATACGAAGAGTGGAAAAGCTGCGAAGACTGGAGATCCGTCTGGCATGTTTGCGTGGTTAGGACTTGCAGTAACATCTCTCGGAGCCGGAATCGGAGGATTCTCACTTAAGAGAAAGAAAAGAGAAGATGAAGAATAGTATGAGTTGTATAAAACAACAAATTACAGATTAGAGTAACTTAAGAAAAAGTACCCATGGTAACATAAGTAATATGACACTGTGGGTACTTTTTTTATTCTATATACCGGAAACTTCACAAAGGCTACATAGTTCTCTGCTATAATAATTAAGATCAAAGAAAAATATATCATGAAAATATAAATTTAAGAGGAGGGCCGGGTCTTATGGATAAGATCAAAATATTAGTAGTAGATGATGAAAGCAGAATGAGAAAACTGGTGAAAGATTTCCTGGGAAGAGAAGGATATCAGGTATTGGAAGCCGGCGACGGGATGGAAGCAATGGAAGTATTTTATGATGAAAAAGATATTGCACTGATCATTCTGGATGTGATGATGCCAAGAATGGATGGATGGCAGGTATGCCGTGAAGTACGCCAGTCATCAAAAGTGCCGATCATCATGTTAACTGCAAGGTCAGAGGAACGAGATGAATTACAGGGATTTGCTCTGGGGGTTGACGAATATATTTCCAAGCCATTCAGTCCGAAGATCCTGGTAGCCAGAGTCAATGCAATATTAAGAAGAGCCAATGTATTAGGCGGTGGTGACGAGATCGATGCAGGAGGAATTGTAATCGATAAAGCCGCACATCAGGTGAAGATTGATGGTAAAGAGATTGAATTAAGCTTCAAGGAATTCGAACTGCTGTCATACTTTGTAGAGAATCAGGGCATTGCATTATCGAGAGAGAAGATCTTGAATAATGTATGGGATTATGATTATTTCGGAGATGCAAGAACCATTGATACACACGTAAAGAAATTAAGAAGCAAACTCGGAGAAAAGGGAAATTACATTAAGACAATCTGGGGCATGGGATATAAATTTGAGGTTGATGAAGCATGAAGATCATAAGAAAAGATAAGAAACAGAAGATAAAAAGTGTACATCATTCGATTAAGACGCAGATGATCACATCCTTTGTAGGATTGTTGATCTGTCTGGTCGTGACATTGATGTTCATCAACGGAAAATTTCTGGAGCCGTATTATATAAGTAAGAAGGAATCCCGTTTCATAGAACTTTATGAGAAATTAAATGACGTATCAAATGAAGATAAATGGGACAGCACAAAGAAGAATAATTCACTCATTCATTTCGCTGAAAAGAATAATATTTCTTATCTGGTAATTGAAAAGGATAATGATGTGCATACGAATGTGCATGACAAGAATATGTTGAAGAATCAGATGATGGGATATTTTCTGAATCAGGCACAAAAAGAAAGCCGGACACTGGATTCTACGGATGTCTATCAGATCAACCAGTCATGGGATCCGTGGAATCAGAGTTATTATGTTGATATGTGGGGAAGTCTGGATGACGGCAGTCAGTTCCTGCTTCGAAGTCCGGTAGAAAGTATGCGTGAAAGTGCGTCGATATCCAATCGTTTCTTATTATATATAGGAAGTGTTCTGATCGTTGTATCCATTCTTCTGATCTGGTATTTCTCAAAAAGAATCACAGATCCGATCCGGGAGCTTGCGAGATTATCCGACCGGATGGCAGATCTTGATTTTGATGCGAAATACACCAGCGGCGGAAGCAATGAGATCGGAGAACTGGGAGAGAACTTTAACCGGATGTCAGAGAAATTGGAGAGCACGATCTCTGAACTTAAGAAAGCTAACAACAGTCTGCAGAAAGACATCGAACAGAAAGACAAGCTGGAAAAGATGAGAAACGAATTCCTAGGAAACGTATCTCATGAGTTAAAGACACCGATCGCTCTGATCCAGGGCTATGCCGAAGGATTAAAAGAAGGAGTCAATGAAGATGCGGAGAGTCGGGAATTCTACTGTGATGTTATTATGGATGAGGCGTCCAAGATGAATCAGATGGTCAAGAATCTGCTGACATTGAACCAGCTGGAATTCGGTGATGAAGATATCGTGTTTGAACGATTTAATCTGACGGCACTGGTCAAAGGCGTTCTGCAGAGTATGGAGATCATGGCGGATCAGGCAGGTGCCAAGATTATGTTGCACACAGAAGAGGACATCTATGCGTGGGCAGATGAGTTTAAAGTAGAGCAGGTTGTAAGAAATTATGTAAGTAATGCATGCCATCATGTCAGCGGCGATATGGTGATCGAAGTGAAGATGGTGCAAAAAGACGGCAAAGTCAGAGTATCGGTATTTAATACCGGTAATCCGATCCCGGAAGCAGATGCACCTCATATCTGGGATAAATTCTATAAAGTAGATAAGGCCCATACAAGAGAATATGGAGGTAACGGAATCGGCCTTTCAATCGTAAAAGCAATTATGAAATCATTCAACCAGGAGTATGGTGTAAAGAATTATGACAATGGAGTTGAATTCTGGTTTGAACTTGATGTACAATAAACCATAACAGTTCACTTGACAAATAATATAAAGTGAATGTACGGGACAATATCCCTGATATACCACATATGAAAGGCAGGATAACAAGATGATTGCAATTATTGATTACGATGCAGGAAATATAAAGAGTGTGGAGAAAGCCATGCAGCTTCTGGGACAGGAAGTAATAATCACAAGAGACAGAGAGACGATCATGAATGCAGATAAAGTGATCCTTCCGGGAGTCGGAGCATTTGGAGATGCGATGAGTAAACTCAGACAATATGGGCTTGATGAGGTGATCAGGGATGTGACGGCAAAGGGAACTCCTTTCTTGGGAATCTGTCTTGGTTTACAGTTATTATTTGAACGAAGTGATGAGACGCCGGGCGTGGAAGGACTTGGAATTCTGAAAGGTGAGATACTAAGAATCCCGGATAAGGAAGGCCTTAAGATTCCACATATGGGATGGAACTCTTTGAAGTTCCAGAATAACGGAAGATTATTCAAAGGGATTCCGGAAGATTCCTATGTATATTTTGTTCATTCTTATTATTTGAAAGCAGCAGATGAGGGAATTGTAACTGCTACGACAGAATACAGTACACATATCCATGCTTCGGTAGAACAGGGGAATGTATTCGCATGCCAGTTCCATCCGGAAAAAAGCAGTGATATCGGAATTCAGATATTAAAGAACTTTGTGGAATTATAGGGAGGACATCATTATGCATACAAAAAGAATCATTCCATGTCTGGATGTAAATAATGGACGAGTAGTGAAAGGTGTTAATTTCGTAGACCTGAAGGATGCTGGAGATCCTGTGGAAATTGCGAAAGCATACGACGCAGCAGGAGCAGATGAAGTGGTATTTTGAAGAAAGACCGGATGTAGAAGCGAAAGATCAGCTCTATATCGAGACAAAGATCGGAAGCATTTTAAAGCGTCTGCCGGAGATTGATGACAAGATTCATTCTATTTGTGAAGGCTGGAGACTCGAACGACTTGGAAAGCCGGAGCTGGCTATCCTGCGTCTTGCAGTATATGAGATTACAAATGATGCGAATATTCCTACGGGAGTTGCCATCAATGAGGCCGTAGAGCTTGCGAAGATTTATTGCAGTGAGGAAGCTCCCCGCTTTATAAATGGAGTTCTTGCGAAGCTGGCATAGCGAATAATTCGTGACCTGTACCTGGATAACTGA
>OHAG01001911.1_pt1 | contig 12452 bp, 10 predicted proteins | sample 1577081 | NCBI WGS metagenome assembly OHAG01 (sample SAMEA3541513, study PRJEB24748) | human gut metagenome | biome: human gut; feature: human-associated habitat; material: faeces | place: China | collected 2012
TTCTGCGTCTTGACAAGAGAAAGAAGCTGCGGTAGTATTATACTACTGTTTTAGTATGTTATAACGGAAGAGGAACAGAATGACAGAAACACAGAACACTTCCCGCCGCCCCGGGGCGCTCATCGCCATGAGCGGCGGTGTGGACAGCTCGGTGGCGGCATGGCTCATGCAGAGGGATGGTTTCGACTGCACCGGCGTCACCATGCGCCTCACCCGCAACGAGGCCGTGAACACCGAGGGTCTGCATACCTGCTGCTCGGAGCGGGACATTGAGGACGCCGCCGAGGTGGCCTATGCGATGGATATTCCCTACGAGGTGCTGGATTTTACGGCAGACTTTCAGGAAAAGATCATCGACAAATTCATCCGGGTCTACGAGGCCGGCGGTACGCCCAATCCCTGCATCGACTGCAACAAATATATGAAGTTCGATCACCTGCTTCGCTGGGCAGAAGCGCACGGACTGGACTATGTGGTCACGGGCCATTATGCCCGGGTGGAGCAGGACGAGGCCACGGGCCGCTGGCTGCTCAAAAAGGGTCTGGACGAGAACAAAGACCAGAGCTATGTGCTCTACAACCTCACGCAGGAGCAGCTGGCTCATGTCCGCCTGCCGCTGGGTGGTCTGCACAAGAGCGAAGTGCGCGCCATTGCTGAGCAGCAGCACTTCGTGAACGCCCGCAAGCACGACAGTCAGGACATCTGCTTCGTGCCGGACTGCGACTACGCCCGCTTTATGGAGGATTTCACCGGCAAGCACTACCCGGCGGGCGATTTCCTCGACGTCGGCGGCAAAAAGATAGGCACCCACAGCGGCGCTGTGCGGTACACCATCGGCCAGCGGAAGGGCCTGGGCCTCGCCATGGGCGCACCGGTCTACGTCTGCGCCAAGGATATGCAGGCCAACACCGTCACGGTCGGCCCGGAGTCAGAGCTGTTCGATACCATCGTCTATGCGAACGAAGTGAACTGGATCGCCATCCCGGAGCTGAAAGGCCCCCTGCGGGTGACGGCCCGCACCCGTTATCATCAGACCGAACAGCCTGCCACCGTCTACCCGGCAGGGCCGGACAGCTTCCGTCTGGAATTTGACCAGCCTCAGCGCGCTCCCACCCCGGGGCAGGCCGTCGTGCTGTATCAGGGCGATGTCGTCCTCGGAGGCGGCACCATTACACAGGTGGCGAAGGGATAAGGGGGAGCGGCCCGGCCCTCTCAGGCGCTTCGCGCCAGAGCCGATTGCCTGACCGCTGCATTCTGGCTCTCCCTTTGGGAGAGCTGTCACCGAAGGTGACTGAGAGGGCAAGCCCGTGAATGTAAAAAGCAGAACCTAAAGGAGAAAGTATATGCAAGACCAGTATTCCCGCACCCAGCTGCTGCTGGGCGCGGAAGCAATGACCAAACTGCACGATTCCCGGGTAGCCGTGTTCGGCGTGGGCGGCGTGGGCGGCTACACCGTCGAGGCGCTGGCCCGCAGCGGCGTGGGGGCTCTCGACCTGATCGACGACGACAAAGTCTGCCTCACCAACCTGAACCGCCAGATCATCGCCACCCACAAGACGGTGGGCAGGTTCAAGGTGGATGTGGCCGAAGAGCGTGTCCACGACATCGACCCCAACATCAAGGTCACCACCTACAAGACCTTCTTCGGCCCTGAGACGCAGGACAGCTTCGATTTCAGCCAGTTCGACTACGTGGTGGACGCCATCGACACTGTCACCGGTAAAATCGCGCTGGTCATGAAGTGCAAGGAGGCTGGTGTCCCCATCATCTGCTCTATGGGTGCAGGCAACAAGATGGACCCTACCCGCTTCGAGGTCACGGATATTTATAAGACCTCCGTCTGCCCGCTGGCCAAGGTCATGCGCACCGAGTGCCGCAAGCGCCGCATCAAGCACCTGAAAGTCGTTTACTCCAGGGAGCCTGTCATGACTCCCATCGAGGATGACTCCATCAGCTGCAAATACCACTGCATCTGCCCTCCGGGTACCCAGCGCAAGTGTACCATCCGCCGCTCCGTCCCCGGCTCGAACGCCTTTGTCCCGTCGGTCGTGGGCCTCATCATCGGCGGCGAGGTGGTGAAGGACCTCGTGGGCTTTGTCCCCCTGAAGGGCTGATATTGTAAAAGCAAAAACCAGTGCATCAAAGATGCACTGGTTTTTTGTTATTCACGAGATAATCTTCTCTGCGCCAGCCCAAAGCCGACGGCACTTGCCGCAAAGACGGCGTAATAGCTGGCCAGCCGGTAGAACATCAGCAGGCTCATGGACGAAGCATCGGGGAGGAAGCTGCTGTACACCAGCAGGAAGGCCGTCTCCACCGAACCCATGCCCGCCACGTTGGGCAGGGCGTTGGAGACGAAGAGGGTCAGCGACGTGAGAAGCTGCACCTGCCAGAAGGCCAGTCCGGTATCCAGCCCCATGAACCGCAGCCCCATCCAGGGCAGGCAGAAGAGCAGGAACAGCTTGACGAGATGCACGCCCAGAATGGCGGCACAGCGGGGCTTGTCTGCCAGCAGATGGCGGCTCTCGGTGCTCAGGGTGTCCAGCTGCTCCAGCCAGCTTTCCCGCCGCTCGGCCCAGCGGCCCGTGTCGGGCAGAAAATGCAGCAGCCACCGGGCCAGACGCTGCACCACCGGCAGGGCGCAGAGGGCGATGAGCCCCACGATGACGCCCGCCACGACAGCGTAGGCCCCGGGCAGATACCGCAGCACACCGTCGGAGTGGGCCGCTATCCAGGGTCGGCCCGCCAGAAGCAGCACGGTGGCGTAAAGCAGGACGGCTGTCTTGTGGAAGACGTATTGCAGGGTCATCAGCCCCACGCCGGGGCCGACGTCCAGCCCGCGCCGGTGGAGATACCACGTCTGAAACGGCACCGACCCTGCGCCGAGGCCCACCACATTGCCAAAGGTCCCCATCCATGCGTTGTCGATGCCCTGCCGCAGCGGGAAATGGGGCAGACGGCTGCGGACGATGAGCCAGCTGGATACGCCCTCGAGAAGCGGGTAGCTCAGGCCCACGGCCAGTGCCAGAAGCCCCTGCCCGAGGGTGAGCCGGCTCAGTGCCTCGGAGATCTCGGCCCAGTGCTCCCGGAAGATGAACACCACGATGCCGGTCAGCAGGGCCAGAACGCCCAGCGAGAGCAGGGTCTTTCGGCGCGAAGGGGCGGGGGAGGCGGACGAACTCATGCGGGGACTCCTTTCGAATTTCAACAAAAAACGGACTGGGATAAACTCTTAGGAGAGTATATCACAGTCCGGAGGTGTGTTTGTGAACAACTGCCAAATTTTTTGCCTCAGTTTCGGCAGAATGATAAAGAACGGGGAGCTTACTCGCTGGTGAGCTCCTTTACAGCCTGTTGTAAACTGTCGGAAAACGCCTGCTTGGAGTAATGGCTCTCGTAAAGCTCACGGCAGGCGGGGCGCATGGCAGCCAGCTTTTCCGGGTGCTCGATGGCCCAGGCCAGCCGCTCGGCCAGCTTTTCGGGGTCGTCGTCCTCGTAGACGAAACCGTCCACGCCCTCGGTGATGAGCCCGGCGGTGCCGGTGTGCTCCGACACGATGGCGGGCTTGCCGAAGATGAGGCCCTCGGTGACGAAAGTAGGCATGGGGTCGTCGCGGGAGGCGCAGACGAGGCAGGTACACTGGGCCATCAGGCTCTTGATCTCGTCGCGGGTGAGCCGCTTGACGTAAAAGACGTTGTCGGGGCAGTCAGCGGTCAGGCTCCGCACGGCGTCCATCATCTCAGCCTCTGCGGCCTTGCCCACGAAGAGGAAGGATGCCTTCTTCATGGTCTCAGGCGGCAGCAGCCGGATGGCCTTGCAGAAGATGTCCTGGCCTTTCCGGTTCTCGAAGGAACCCACGGTGGCGAACAGAGGCCGCCCGCCCGCATAGCTCAGATCGTAGTGGGAGAACTTCTCGGCGGCGTAGTCCGGCAGGCCGTAGATGAGGGGCCGGATGTTGAACTCCGGCCGCACCGAGTGCATGGCGTTGGCGGCGTGGCTGCCGACGGAGTAGAGCCGGATATTTTCGCCCAGCTCTCTGGGGATCTGGTGGGCGATGTGGGGGTAGCCTGCAAAGGCATCGTGGAGCCACCAGAGCACCGGTACCCGCGCACCGCTCAGGGCGCGGACGGCCCGGGCCTCCACGACGGTGTTGGCCAGAACAAGGTCGGCGCAGAGGGCCAGCCCCCAGAGCAGGGGCGACTGGACACAGCCCTTGCGGGTGATGACGGTAGCTCCCGCCTCGAGGAAAAGCGGCATGGAGCCGCCGTCCTCAGGGCCGAGGACGACCACTTCGTAGCCCATGCTGCGCAGCACCGGCACGGCGCTCACCAGCACGATGGGCGCACCGGTCATGTCCAGCAGGTGGCTCATGATAAAGACGCGCTTCCCCTTTGCAGACCAGACGTCTTCGGCGCAGATGTCCCGCTCATAGTGGGCCAGCGCTAGCGGGAGGCAGACGTGGCTGCGGCGGAGCTTCGCCGCCAGCGTCAGCAGCTCGACGGGATTTTCCGGGTCGCGGGCTTCCGCCTGACAGCGGCGCAGCAGCTCCCGGGAGACGAGGGCGCAGCCCGGGCAGGCTGCAAAGCCCTGGCTGTGGTAGAGGGTGGTGACGCCTGAGTAGCCGAAGACGGCGTCGCTGGTGACGTAGTCTGCGCCGCTGCGCAGTGCGTCCGCAAAGCAGGAAAGGGCCGTGGGCATCAGGAAAAGGTCTTCCCTGACCAGAAGCACACCGACGGCGCTGCCGAGGGCTTCGGGGCGGAGGCTGTCCGTCAATAAAAATTTGCGGTGGAGCTGGTCCTGCAGGGAAGCTTTCAGGGCGGCGTTCCGCCCCGGCGCATAGACGCCGAGAAAAACTTCCTGGGTGTCGAGATATTCCTGTTTGGCGAGCTGAACCCGCTGCAGAGTGGTATAACTGCTGTACATCGTATCCTCCTCTCCGCAGGCAGGCTCAATGGCTGCGATGGAACAGCCCCAGCAGGCGGCGCAGGGGCAGCGTGAGTTTCCAGCTGCTGGAAGAGAGGATGTTTTCCAGCGAGCTCTCGTAGGCTTTGCTCCGGGCGCTCAGCTCGGCGTTGGCCTGATGCAGCTCGGAGAGATTCTTCTGCAGGGCCTCGATGGTCTGCTTCTGGTCAGCGGTAGTCTTTTCCAGCTGGTCGAGGTGCTTCTGCTCGCAGACGCGGGTCTTCTGGAAATACTGTACGCCCTCGAGAACGGCGGCGAACAATGGGTCGTCAGACAGCGGTTCCAGCGGGAAGTAGCAGTAGCTCACGCCCAGCTCCATCCCGGCGGGGAAACGGTTCAGACCTTCCAGCATGAAATTCGGGTCGTCGTTGAGGAACAGGATGCCGTCGCCGTGGAGCGGCACACCGTTCACCGGGCGGCAGAGGATGCGGTCATCCGAGAAGACGAAATCAGTGATGCAGCAGGGCAGTTCGCCGGGGTCGAAACGGAGATTGAACGCGGTCTCCGGCAGCTCGAAGGTCGCTGTCACCATGCCGTTCAGCTCGTCGTATTCGTAGTCCGGGGCCTTGACGGTGTCTTTCTGGGAAAAGCCGAACCCGGCGTCATAGTAAAGCAGCGGCTGCACCAGAGCAGGCGAGTCGGTCTGCCTCTCTTTCTGGGGGTGGGCAGCATAGAAGGTCTGCAGCTGCTTTTCCAGCTCGAGGCAGCGCTGGGCCAGCCGCGAAGTGCCTTCGTCTGCAAGTTTGAGCTGTTGTTCAAGGTCCGCAATGCGGCTGCGCAGAGCCGCTTCAGGAGTTTCGTTCATCATTACCGGGGCCTCCTCCAATTTATCGCAAGGCGTACAACCCGCGCTGCAAGCCCATGCATCAAAAGTAACTATAGTCTGCCCTCAAAATGGCTGGATACCAAAGCGCAGGGATTTCAGTGTTTTGCCGCATAGCGGCGGGTCCTGCTCCGCTGCCGGGGCTTGTCCGCAGGCTTGCCGCCCCGAAGCTTCCGGCCAAGCTCTTTGCGGCGCATCAGAAGTTCGGTGACGGCGAAGATGGACACAAGCGAGAACACGAACTGCAGCAGCATCCCCTGCACCGGATGATCAGCATACTTTGCAGCCATCAGATACCACGGGATGGCCGTCAGCTCCACCGTGTGGATGCAGAAGATGAAGAGCGAGCGCCGGCCCACCCACTCGATGGCATGGGAGATGGGGCCGTCCACCCGGCGCTGCCATTTCAAAAAGAGCCGGATGATGCCGTAGCCCACTGCGCCATCCAGCAGGATGCTCAGCGGCCCCATCGTCCACTCACCCAGCGAAACGCAGTCGGTGCTCTGGGTCAGCAAAACGCCCGCGACGACGCCCAGCGCGGACACGATAAGTCCGGCTTTGGCTCTGCCGGAAAGGGGAGTTTCGAAAAGGCGGCGCTTCTTGGCCAGATAGCCGATGTAAAGGTAGGGCAGCGACACCATGCCCTGTGCGATGCAGAAAGGAGCCTCCCACACCAGCGTGACGCCCCAGCCAAGCAGGGTGACGCCGACGACTGCGGGGGTTATGTACCGCTCGGGGAAGATCTCGAGCAGCACGTCCAGAAGCACCCACGCCAGCATCAGAGCCACTAAGTACCACATGGGTCCGCAGGAGAAAAACTGCTGCCCGAAGTAAGTGGCCGTGTGGGGCAGGCCCAACAGGAAACCGCCTAAGACCTTAGCCGATTCTGAGATGGCAGCATCCCACGAGCCGAAGGCTGCGTGGTGAAGGAAAGCGTGGAGCACCGTAGTGGCCAGTGCAGTATAAAGGTAAGGCTTGAGCAGGGTCTTGAGCTGCTGCTCGATGCATTTGTGGATGGAGCGCTTGCGGAAGCCGTAGCCGCTGGCAATAAAAAAGGCGGCCATCAGCGCTTCGCGGTAAGCGAACAGCGCGAACGCGAAAGGGGTGACGTCGTTGGTGCCGAGGGGGTAAAGCTCTGCCGTGTGGGCAAAGACGATGGCCAGCATTCCGATGCCTTTCAGCAGGTCGAACATGCCAAGGCTGCTTACAGTGCGGGGCTTGGTGCCTTCCATGAAAAGGGTCCTCCTTGTGCGCCATTCGTCCCGGAGGCCCCGGAAGGCCGTGTTTTAGGCGCGATAAATAAAAATATGAAGCTCGGCGGGGAGCTTTTTTGCCAAATGATATAAACAGTATAATGCTTTTTGGGCTTGCTGTCAATTTGATAAGGACTCGACCTCCGGGTGAAGTTTCGTCCTGACGAAAAAAAGTGTATCACAGCTTTTCGCGCATCGCAACAAAAGGAAAGAATTACATCTGCCTGCACAAATCGAATGCAAGCTTAAGTTGCATATTTGTGCAATTAAATCTTGCGTTTGTGCTCTGCTTGCGGTATACTGTTGCCATGAGGAGCCGTGCCAAAGTTTTCCTCGAAATGCCAGAGATTCGGAATGACTCTGGAAAGTGAATGAAAAAAGTGCAGAGCTGAAAATTTGACAAAAAAGGAGAAAGACCGATGGCTGAATACATCAAAGTACCCGCAGGCGTATACGACATGGTGACCCGCTGCATGGAGCAGGAGTTCCCCGATCATGTGGCCATCCGCTATGTGGCCGAGGACGGCAAGACTGTCGTGGAGAAGAAGTATCGCGAGTATGCGCAGGACATCCGCCGGATGGTGGCCTATCTCAAGGCCGAAGTGCCGGACATCAAGGGCCGGCGCATCGTTCTGCTGAGCCGGAACTGCTATGAATTCTGCGTGGCGTCCTTCGGCATCATCCTCGCCGGCGGCGTCCTCGTGACCCTGAACCAGAAAAAGACCTGGGACGAGCTGGAATATGAGCTGGGCCTCGTGGAGCCTGCCCTCATCCTGAACGACGGCATCGACTACGGCTGCCGCGCCGAGCTGGAAGCCGCCTACGGCCCGAAGCTCCGCCCCATGGACTGCTATAAGGATACTGCCCCCGGCGAGCTGACCAACTGCGTGGGCCACGATGATCTGATGATGCTGATGTTCACCTCCGGCACCACCGGACGCAGCAAGGGCGTCATGCTCTCGGAGCGGAATATGTGCGCCAGCCTGCATACCTATTCGGAGGTGGCAGAGAACTGGATCACCGACCGCCTCCCGGCAGGCCAGAAGCTGCCGCTGAGCCATATGACTCTGCTGCCCCTCTTCCACATGGCCTGCTTCGTCTGCGTCATGTCCTACCCGCCTGCCGGCTGGGCTCTGAACCTCTGCGGCGACATCCGCGACTTCTACCGCGACCTGGGCCTGATGCACAGCGACGTCATGGCCTCGGCCCCCATGCTGGTGGAGACCATCTACAACGACATGAAGCGTGGCCGCGTCAGCCGTCTGAACGGCCTGTGGGACCTGTGCTGCTCTTCCGCTGCCCTCGACCCCAGGATGCTGCTGGAGCTGGCCCAGAACGGCTTCGTCGTCAACCAGTGCTACGGAATGACCGAGACCTTCGGCGACGGCATCCTGAACTTTACGCAGGTCGAAAAGCACATGAGTGCCGTGGGCAAGCCCGACGACCACGTTCAGTATAAGCTGGACGAGACCGGAGAAATTTGCATCAAGGGCGACTGCGTGATGCTGGGCTACTACAAGGACCCCGAGGCCACGGCAGAGGTCATCGACGCCGACGGCTGGTTCCACACCGGCGACCTTGCCCGGATGGATGAGGAAGGCTTCTACTACATCACCGGCCGCAAGAAGAACCTCATCATCCTCGCCAGCGGCGAGAACGTCAGCCCCGAAGAGCTGGAAAAGAAGCTGGCCCTCTGCCCGGCCATCACCGAGTGCATCGTGAAGGAGAAAAGCCAGAAAATTTGTGCCGTCATCTACTGCCCTGAGGATAAGCAGGAAGAGGTCAGAGCCTTCGTCACCGAGGCCAACCGCAGCCTGCCGCTGTATAAGCGCATCAGTGCTGTGGAGTTCACCGCTGAGCCCCTGCCCCGCAACGCTCTGGGGAAGCTGCTGCGCAAATAAACAATAAAACAGCGAAAAAGGACACGCCGCGTAGTTGCATTTCTCTGTCGAAACAGGTATTATTACTCTGAGGCAGAAAATGTCAGCTGCCGGCGTTTCGCTGCAAGAAAGAAAAACAGCAAGGAGCGACAAAAATGATAAATACTGTATATGAGCTCATCACAGACGTCATGGCGAAGCAGTACCCCGACCGGGTGGCTTTCCGCTATGTGGCCGCCGATGGCAAGACTGTGGTGGAAAAGACCTACGCCCAGTATGTGCAGGACATCCGCAGGGCCGTTACTTATCTTAAGGAGAATATCCCCGACATCAAGGGCAAGCGTGTCGGCATCATGAGCCGCAACTGCTATGAGTACGGCGTCAACAGCTTCGGCGCAATCCTCGCCGGGGCCGTCGTCGTGACCATCAACCAGAAAAAGACCTGGCCCGAGCTGGAATATGAGCTGGGCCTTGTCGAGCCTTCCCTCATCGTCAACGACGGCATCGACTATGGCTGCCGCCCCGACATCGAGGCCGCCTACGGCGATAAACTCCGTCCGATGGACGCCTTCAAGGACAGCGCGCCTGCAGAGCTTGTTGACTGCGTGGGCCATGATGATTTGATTGTGCTGATGTTCACTTCCGGCACCACCGGCCGCAGCAAGGCCGTCATGCTCTCGGAGCGCAACTTTTTTACCACGGTGGAGTGCCAGGTCAAATTCGGCGACGCCATGCTGGACTATAAGCACGAGCATATACCCGAGGACAAAAACGACGTCCTGAGCAACTTCGCCATCCTGCCCCTGTTCCATCTGGGTACGTTCATCTGCCTCTTCGTTTGGGCCTGCAAGGGCTGGGCGCTGAACCTCTCCGCCGACATCCGCGACTTCTACCGCGACCTCGGCCTGATGCACAGCGATGCCATCGCTGTGGCTCCCATGCTGATGGAGGCCATCTACAAAGACGTCAAGCGGGGCCGCCGCGCCCGCCTGAACGGCATCTGGAACCCCTGCGGCTCCTCTGCCATGTTTGACGGTGCCATGCTGGCCGAGCTGGCACAGCAGGGCATGATGATCACTCAGGTGTACGGCATGACCGAGACCTGCGGCGACGGCATCATCAACTACGAGCAGGACGAAAAGCACATCCGCGCCGTGGGCAAGCCCGACGACCACGCCGAGTATAAGCTGGACGAGACGGGCGAAATCTGCATCCGCGGCGGCTGCGTCATGCTGGGCTATTACAAGGACCCCGAGGCCACCGCAGAAGTCCTCGACGCCGACGGCTGGTTCCACACCGGCGACCTGGCCCGTGTGGACGAGGACGGCTTCTATTACATCACCGGACGCAAGAAGAATATCATCATCCTCGACAACGGTGAGAACGTCAGCCCCGAAGAACTGGAAAATCTGCTGTCCAAGTGCGAGGTCGTCAAGGAATGCATCGTCAGGGAGAAGGGCAAGAAGATCTGTGCCGTCATCTACTGCGGCGAGGCCGACCAGCAGACCGTCCGCGATTTCATCACCGAGACCAACCGCACCCTGCCGCTCTACAAGCGGATGAGCGCCGTGGAGTTCAGCACCGAGCCTCTGCCCCGCACCGGCACCGGCAAGCTGCTGCGCAAGTAAGAATAAACCGGGCAGGCTGCGGAATACTGGAAAAGAGCCGCAGCCGCCTTTAATGGAACTACGAAAGGAAGATCTAAGCTATGGAAAGAACCGAGATTGTGTCCCAGATCCTTGCAATTCTGGAAGATGTTGCAGAGATTTCCCCCGAGGATGTCAACGAGAACAGCGTCCTGATGGACGATCTGGACCTGTCGTCCATGGAGATCCTGACCGTCGTCGCCGACCTGGAGGAGACTTTCGGCCTGCGCATCCCCGAAAAGGAGCTGCGCAACTTCGTCACCATCAGCGATCTGGCCGACTATCTGGCCGCACACGCGGGAGAATAAGGGATGGATGCCGAACAGCGCTCTGTTTTTCAGGGCATCGTCTACTATTACCGCGAAAACATGGTCAACTGCCGCTATCAGGTCACGCTGAAAGACGCCGTGGACGGTGCGCTTTTGCAGCAGGCTCTGGATGCGGCCCGGGCAAAGGCACCCTACTATTTCCAGAAGCCGGTGTGGGAGAAAAAGCTGCTCCACCTCGAGCCGTCGGACGCCCCCTGCCCGGTGCGGCAGGGCAGAGCAAAGCCCGAATTTCCGGACGAGAACGGCTTTACGGTCGCCCTAAGCTATGAGGGGAAGGTCGTCTATTTCGACTGGTTCCACTTCCTGGCCGATGGCAGGGGTATGGCACCCTTCATGACCATGGTGCTGCAGTTCTACTGCAACCTGCGGTACGGCACGGCTTTCGAGGGCCAGACCCTTGAGACGGACCCTGCCTACGACATCGAGGACATCCTTGCAAAGTACCCCGAGAGTCAGGTGGCCAACGATATGCAGCGCCCCGTGGTGCAGACCTTTGAAGAAACGCCCACCTGCTGCCGCGTCCGGCTGGAAAAAGCGGGGCTTGTGGACGCCGCCCTCCGCTGCGGCGTCAAGCCCTTCAGTACCCTTACGGCCCTGCTCTGTAAGGCGGTGCAGGTGTATCTGGACAAGGACGAGGTGCTCTACAGCTACTCGACAGACGCCCGCGACGCGCTGGGTGCGCCGAACGCCCTCTACAACTGCGTGGCCTCCTTCCAGCGCAAGCTGCCGCTGACGGCAGATGCCCCGCTGGCCGAAGTGGCCGTGGGCGTGGACGCTGACCTGAAAGAGAACCTTTCCGCTGAGCGAAAACTGTTCCGTATTGCGGAGCAGATGGGCTGGGTCTACCGGGTCTACCAGCAGAAAGCCAGCCTCAGCATCAAAAAGCGCATCTTCCAGATGGGCGAGTACATCAGCGGCTTCCCGGCGGACTTCTGGGTGAGCTATCTGGGCGACCCCTTCGCCCCGTCCAGCCCGGAGCTGACCCGGTACATCGAGGACTTCCAGACCTGGGTGCCGGCAGACGGCGCTTCCATCGGTCTGGAATGCACCAGCCTGCATGGCATCATCACCCTCTGCGTCAAGAACAAGGTGCCGCGCCCCGGCTTTGCCGAGGCTCTGCGTGCCGCGTTCGAGGCCGAAGGCATCAAGGTGCTGGAAGCCGCAGAGCTGGGCACAGACAATACATAAGAAATAACCTCTCAGTCTCGCTGCCGCTCGACAGCTCCCCTGGTAGGGGAGCCTCTGGCGAAAAGGCGAAGCTTTACGGAATGCCAAGGCCTCCCCTCGATAGGGGAGGTGGCACGCCGTAGGCGTGACGGAGAGGTTTTTGTCTTTTTATCCAGAACGTAATTTTTACATCAAATTTTCATGCGTCATACTTTTGCGAAAAAATCGCCTGAAAAGCCGATTTTTCCCTTGCATCCAATAGTTTGCCGTGGTAGGATAGGTCGAATGCGAACGAAACACACTGGGAAATGGACAAAAGTGAGGAAAATCGTATGGGAAAAAATAAGAACAGCGGCTCGGCACTGGCAAGAAAGATGGCGGTGTCTCTGGTT